>Ga0209181_10000020_pt1 | contig 227986 bp, 225 predicted proteins | sample MAT05_FD_187208 | JGI IMG/M metagenome (GOLD analysis project Ga0209181, IMG submission 187208) | Freshwater microbial communities from Lake Fryxell liftoff mats and glacier meltwater in Antarctica - MAT-05 (SPAdes) (version 2) | ecosystem: Environmental > Aquatic > Freshwater > Ice > Liftoff...
GATAGGCCTAAACAATTTATCCCTCTTATATTTGGAAAAAGCCTGTTTGAACAAACTCTAGAGAGAGTTAAAGATTCAAAGCTGTTCGATAACCCTATTATCATTTGTGCAAATCAACATCGCTCTTTGATTAAAGATATTTTAAATCAATATGGAACAGTGAAAAAAATTATTGCAGAACCAATGGGGCGAAATACAGCGCCGGCACTCTGCGCTGCGGCTCTCTATGCCAACTCTATCTCTGCTGAAGATTCCCTGCTTTTGATGGTGCCATCTGATCATTTTATTCCTGATATTCAAAAATTTATGGATACGGTTGAACAAGGTGTTCCACTGGCTTTAGAAAATCTCATCGTCACCTTTGGTATTCAACCTCATTCTGCCAATACTGAATTTGGCTATATTGAAAAAGGTGATAGACACGGTAATGGATTTTCTGTTCGAAAATTTCATGAAAAACCTGATAAGGAAACGGCAACTAAATATCTTCATCATGAAAATAATTTCCTTTGGAATTCTGGGATATTTTTGGTGACTGCCAAAAATGTGATTAAAATGATGGAACAATTTGCGCCCAATATCTTGGCTAGTGTCAAAGAAACCCTTTATAAATCACAGGAAGATTTGGGTGATTTGATTTTGGATACTGATAGTTTCTCACGTGTTCCCGACTTATCGATTGATAAGGCAATAATGGAGAAAACAAAAAATTCTTCTGTGATCCTTGCACAATTTCAATGGGATGATTTGGGGACATGGAATGCCCTTTGGACAACGGGCGATAAGGATAAGGATGGGAATGTATCACAGGGTGATATCATTTCAGTTAATACGTGTAATTCCTATTTATGGACGGATGGCCCCTTGCTTTGCACAGTGGGGCTGACTGATATGATTGCTGTTGTTTTAGAAGATGCGGTTTTTGTTGTACCTCGTGATAAGAGCGATGATATGAGGACTTTGATAACGGCCTTGAAAAAAGCCAACAGGCCAGAATTATCACGCAGTAAAAATTTAAAATAAATTTTTGCACATAACTTTTTTACTGAGTTTATAAAAATTCTGTGAAACGGTTCTACTTTCTGACCCAAGGGTTTTCGGTCTCTGGCTCTGCTAAGGATGAAGATGGTGAAATACGCTGAAAACCGCCTTGTCTGGCTAAATCTTCTAATGCGGAAATTCTGTTTTGGGTATTGGGGTGGGTTGAAAATAATTTGTCTGACCCTATCCCTGCTAATGGGTTGATAATAAACATATGGGCGGTGGCGGGATTATTTTCGGCTGTGACATTCATGTGACGTTTGGCCCCTCCCTCTAATTTTTCAAGGGCTGATGCAAGGGCTAACGGGTTGCCTGAAATTTCTGCGCCTGTTCTGTCGGCTGCATATTCTCGGCTTCTCGAAATGGTCATCTGAACGATGGATGCAACCATGGGGGCGGCAATCATAATCACAATGCCGATGATGGGGTTACGAACATTTCCATCTGCCCCACGGCCACCACCCATAAACATCGCCATGTTCCCTAACATTCCTATGGCACCCGCCAGTGTGGCGGTAATGGTCATGGTCAGGGTGTCACGATTTTTGATATGCGCTAATTCATGGGCAATGACACCAGCAATTTCATCCCGAGACATCATATCAATTAACCCAGTGTTCAAGGCAACAGCGGCCTTGCTTGGACTGCGCCCCGTTGCAAAGGCATTGGGTTGAGGGTTATCAATAATATAAACCTTGGGCATCGGTAATCCTGCACGTTCCGCCAATTCTGCGACTAATTGATAAAGCTCTCCCCCCTCAACAGGTTGAGCCTTATACATTTTTAAAACAATACTATCCGAAAACCAATACGACCCAATATTCATTGCGGCTGCGATAAAGAAGGCAATCACCATTCCGTTTTGCCCGCCGACAAAATATCCAACACTGGTGAATAATGCAGTCATCGCCGCAATCAATATAAATGTCTTCGTCATGTTCATGGTTTTTGCCCTCATTCTGTGAATAAATTGAATTTAACCTATAAGATAAATAAAAACCAGAAGTAAAACCGTCATTCCCTGAATGCCAACCTTGAATACCAAGTATTCTAGGAAAACCTAGAATAGTAATTTTTAACACGGAGTAACGGAGATGCAGAGAAGAATAGAAGAATAGAAGAATAGAAGAATAGAAGAATAGAAAAATAGAAGAATAGAAATCACCGTGACTCGGATACTCTGCGTCTAAAAACTTTTCTTTCTAAAGATATATTTTCAATTTTCCTCTCGTCGTCATTGCGTTGAAAACCGCAATCTTTTCTTCATTCCAAGTAGGATTCCTGCTTACGCAGGAATGACGGATAATTGATATGCCTTCCAAGAAATCATCATCACAATGATTTAAGCCACACTCAAAATCTGCACTCCCAAATCTCAAGTTTAGGGGGGGGGGGCAGGCAACACTGTGCGAGGCTTATCCAAAGCCTAAATTTGAAGTAATTATACAAAAATTAACCATAATTATATAGCATTGTGGAAATAATAAAAACTTTGGGTGTCTTAGATGAACGTTTATATTCCAAATTTAAGTGATCTTGCTCTTGTACATTTTGGTTCTAAAAATTTATGCTCAATGGTCAGGGAGTGGGCAGGAGCAAATTCTTTTGCACCATTAGAAAGCTGTGCACGACAAGTCTGGGCAGGGCATAGTTCAACTTTCAAAGACTTCCCTTTTAATGAAGCTGAACAAGATATTTCAATGCTCACGGGGTCACAAGCCTATCAATTTGCACTTGAGCTTCTTACTGGACTGAAGAGTGAGCGAGTTGGTGAGAATCATGTTGTTCGACAATTTAGAGAAAAATGGGAACAGTTTCGTTCAGAACATCCATCTTTAGAGGAAAAACTGCGACCATATATGGAAGCTCTTGAAAAAGACATAGGGCAGATAAGGTCAAAAATTATAGACCATATTATTCCTTTTAGATATCAAAAGGCTCTCCAAATCGTTTCTGGACAATCAAAAGGGGATAAAATTTTGGTTGTGGGGCATATGGCTAAAACTGGCGAGCCAAGTGATGATATGAAGGAAACTATTCATTTTTTAGGCAATAATAGAAACGGGAGACCATTAGTCAATGAAATTGCTGTGATTGCCATGAATGTAAGCGAAGCCAAAGCAATATGTGCGTGGATTAAAACTCAACAAAATCAGAAACGTATTCATCCGGATATTATTATTAATGTTATTGATAAGGATGATCTTGCGATTGCAGTTGAAGTTTATGACAGATTTTACATGACATCTACTCTTGGAAAAAATATAGATCTTGAAGAAGAACTAAAATTTGCTTGGAAAAAAAGGATGAAAACTAATAATACTATAACTCTATTGAGAGGGCAGCCAGAGCTACGTGGTAATACACCAGAAGATTGGGTGGATATGAAGGCAAGCGGAGTTAGGATTGCAGAGGATATTTGGGAGGCGCTTGGACAGATTAAAACTCACAACTCAAAACTTGTATCTCTAGCAAATGAGATGATAGAATTTTGTTGTCGTTCTCGTGAAGCTGGAAGTTCTCCACAATACAAAAATTTTAAAGTCGATAAGGCATGTCTATCATTGCAGGTTTCTGTATCTCCTTCATAGTTATCTGATTCATTACTTGCTATTAAAAGTTATATTTATTCCACCTCCACAACATAAGATTGTCTAACTTCCAATGAAGGGAGAAATTTATTAACTCTACTCAATTCTTTTGAAGAATTAGTCAAGATATTATTGCCTTTGTTACCACCCTCATTAATTATTGAATTTTCGTGGAAATTTATGATTTTCAGAGTCTTTTTGACTAATGGCGGATTGAGGGGCGCTGGATGGGCTATAATTATCCATCCTTTTCTCTTCACTCCGTTTATAAACATAAATTCCTAAAACTGATAACCCTACAGCCCAGATGGTACCGAGGGATTGGACGGCTTCAATCACTAAGGCGGCTTGGTTGGTTTCAAAGACGATGACATAGGCAATCGCAAACATTTGTGCGGCCCACGTCATGGCAATAATATATCCAAATGTTGGGCGCATGCGACGAACATAGGGGTCGGTTGATGCAACTTCAGTCCTTAAAGATTCGTTGATTTGCTCAATTGATGATTTGCGTTCATTTGATTCTAATTCTTGCATTTTCTCAACATGGCGATTTAATTCGGATAATTGTTCTGGCGAAATTTCGCCTTTTCCAAAAGCATCCAGAAGAGAATCAAGAGCCGATGAAGCCCCGCGTGAGACGGGGGTATTTAAAGACTTTAACCCTTCGGCTAAACCCTTAATAAGGGCAGGAATACCCGCTTGTAATAAAATGGGTAATGTCATTTTGTTCTCCTAAAATATAAAGTTCATAAAAATTACAGACATACAAAACTGTTATTCCCCGAATTTTCTTATAAGAAAATTATAAGGGTATCCAGAATAGTAATTTTAATCACTACCACTGGATACCCTTAGAATCCCTATCGGGATTCAGGCTATGACAGAAAAAAAATCAGATCATCGGATTATCTGGTTATCCGATAAAAAACATGATGCCCAATACGGGTTGTGGGTTTTTGCCCCTTGGCCCAATACGGCAAAATATCAATCGTATGATAATGGGTGGCACCTGATGTTCTATCTTTGATAAATCCTAAAACAGCTCGGCGTGAAACACGTAAAGCCGTGCCGAAATGCATATCATCTTTATCAACGGCCAATAATTTCTTGAAATTTGGGTCTTGCTTATTCCAACATGAAAATTGATATGGTTTTTGACAAACCTGAATAATGTGATTGCCCCACCAATATCGTGTCTGTTGTTTTGCAAATTCTATGCGGTTTAAGATGACGGATGCTACGGCTTCCATTCCCTCTTTTCCTTCGCCTCGTGCTTCGCCCCAAATTGTACGGGCAAGAACATCAATTTCTATTTCCTTTAAAAATTCTGCTGATTGTGTTTCTTGGGTCATGTTATTTTCCTTTGCTGGCTGTGACATCTAATTTTGCTTCTATGCGCAGTAAATGTGCCGTCAGGCGGTTTTCAATGATGCGCAAATCGCGTGTTTCGGCATAGGTTCTGGCGACCTCTATTCTATGATCGGCCAAAGTCTGATTAACTTTCATTAGACCTGATTCAAATTCTCTACGTGAATTCCAAATCAACCAAAATAATGCTGATAAGATTGGTAATTCAATAACGGCTATCCACCATCCTAATAATTGCATTATGTTTTGTTCCATTCTATTTTCTCCTAAACTTCGAACTCTGTTTTTGCGCTGTTGCTGCGTGGAATAATCGCAACCCATTGGGGGGATGTATGGTCGGTTTGCCTTATTTGTCCGATGCGGGTAAAAGGCATTGATAACGCACCCGCCACAGCATCTAAACAATCATCATGACCACTATTTTTATGAGGTCGCCAATCCTCCATTTCACGAATGAATGGCGTGTCTAAAATATTACGATGAATATGCAGGGCGCGCGCAGCCAAAATTGCATCAAATCCATCGGTAATTCTCAGTGTTTTTGATTTTCTCTGATGAATTTCATTGATGACGGGCATCGCTCCAACCAATTTCAAATTATTCTTCAACATGGTTGGTAAAAATTTTCCAATACCATTTGTCTCTAATGCAATACAGGGCAGAAAGAATTCTTTGGCGATTTTTGCAACCTGCTTGCATTGTTGACTGGCTTCATCAATCTCAGAATCCTTAGTGACTTTTAATTGGGCTAAGCGATGGAGCCAATACTCGCCATGGTCATCTTTATAAATAATGGCAACCACACTGCGGTCGCCCCCCTCTGTTCCAAATGCAGGGTCCCACCATCCTGATATTGCAACCATTTTTCTCTCTCCAATCATGCTTATCCTCTCACCGCCTGCTTCGCGGTGGATAATCTCATCTTCATAGATTTGTAAGGCGGCAGGATTCAGACGCATATTTTTAATATTTGACGGTTCACACATCATCTGACTTTGAAAATGCGCTGGACCTGTCTTTTTTAAAATTTCGTCAATAGCCTTAATAGAAAATCGCTCTGGCCAGACGCTTTCTTTTTTTGTATTCAAAATGGGCTGCACCAAACGTGAAAAACCATTCAAGAACGGAGCATCTTCGCCTAATTCTTTTCGTGTCTCCTTTGCATAAATGCTATTCCAACAATGCGGAGTACCAACATAAATCTGCATTCCATGGGGGGTTAAAATATAATCTAACTCCATAAGACGCTCGCGTAACTCCTCACGCTTATCGGTTGAATCTGATGTTTTGGGAACTTCAACATCATCGCAAATAATGATATCGGCGCGTGTTCCTGTTAAATTGGTTGTAATTCCCTTGGCCAGCATTGATGGATCTCGCAATTCTTGCTGCCGATTAACAGTAAATTTTTCACTGCCCCACTGGTCTAACTTTTCGGGCTTCAAATGTTTAGTGAGCGGGTGTTTTTCAATGATACGTTTAACATTCCGTACCATTTTTCGTGCCAAGGCCAAGTCAGCAGAGAGAACAAGAATCCGAGTATCAGGTGACTTTGCCAAACACCACGCACAAAATATACCGACCAATGTTGATTTGCCGCAAGACCGAAAAGCCATGAGCAACAGGCGAGGGGAAGGGGTTGCATGGTTCGCATGAAGCCACTTGGCAATCTTCATATGTACGCGTGGCGTACTCTGATTTTGCACAGCATTCCACGCCGCCAAAAATAACGGAAAGTCGCATATCATATTTGTTCCTTTATATTGTTAGATTATTCGCTCAATGTGTCATCTGAATAAGCACCAATTTCTGCCTCAGCGATGACCATAAGACCATTAAGGTAATCGGCTTCTTTGTCGCCGATAATGGCTTTGTCTGGCAAATCTGCCCATTTTGCAAGTTTGATAAGAAGCTCAATATGACTGATGGCAATTTTAGCATTTTTATGAAGATCAACAAATTTTGGTTCACTGACATTTCCGTCCTTATCAATAACTTCTTTTGCAGTCATATATTGTTTGTAAGAAGCAACAGCTAACTCAATGGCCTCGGGTAAAAATTCAGCGATTTGTTCACGTGTTGCATTTTCGATTGTAATATTTTTACTCATTTTTTTCCTTTCTATCACGGATGATGAAAAATTCGAAGTTTCGGGGGTTCAGATTATCCAAATCGTGATACAATGAACCACTGCGCACCATCGGATACGACGGTGATGGATTTATATTGTGCATTCAGGATTTGGTTCGATTGGTCTGGGCCTGCACCGCCCTGAACGCTTATAGTTATAGCATTGGTGGATACATCGGTTTTTTTAATGGTAACTTGCCGTCCAATTGATTTACTGGCGTTAGCGGGAGGAAGTCGGGCGGTTAAGGCTCCACCAAAGCTCGATAGTAAATATACATCCACCGCCATATCAATATCATACGTTCCCGACCCATCATAAAACCTTGTATTTCCGGGGGAACGATTGCTTGATATTACAAACCATTCTGCCCCATTGGATATCATCATCACATAATCATTTTGGCCGCCCAGAAAATAATTACCTCTATCTGGCCCTAATCCAATGCCTTCCTCACTCACAGTGATAATATTTTTTGATGTATCTATTTTTTTAATGGACATCATTGCGCCTGTGGCGGTAGATGCTAAGGGTAAATTGACAGTTAACGCACCACCAAAAGATGACACCAAATGAACAGAATGCGACAAATCAAGATTAACTGTGCCTGAACTATCAATATATTCAGTATCAAACCGTTGAAGCGTTGCGGTTAAATCGTTACAGATACTGCGTTGGAATTTATTTTTATAAGGAAATCCTGCATTAAATGCTGTGTATTGCCCACCAGAGAAATCCCAAATCGCTGACCCGTCACTGGCCGATAATAAATTATAAATGCCCGTTTCAATTGATCCTGCATCAAGACGGACATTGGGGACTCCGTTATACGATTCGGTATATAAATTAACAAATAATGTTTTGTTTGACCCTGAACCGCAACGAACACAAGCCTGAGCTGTACTGTTTACGTTAGCTTCGAAATCAGTAAAACTATTATTAAATGACCCTGACTCAATATAAACTCCATGTCCGGTTGTGGTTGCCCCCAATGAATAAACACGGCATTGGGCGAAACGATTGGCATTGGGCGTATCCCCAGCTCCTGAACGTTTTAGATGAATTCCATTGATAAAAGGTTGCGCCACTAAAACCCGTGTAAAATTATTCCAATAGACAGGCTTGTTGGTATCTGTTCCGCCATCAAGCAATAGGCCTGTCTGTGACTGCCATATTGAGATATCGACAATGGCATTATTGACACATGGCCCTATGATGCCTGCAAATTTTAATCCAACATCTCCGCCAAATAATTTCAGATTAGAAATTTTATTATAACTCCCGTCAATTTGAATGAGGGTGATAGGCAAGGTTGTTTTAATCTCTGATGCATCGCCAACACCTTCAATTGTCTGGCTTTGGGTTATATTCAGTGTTGAAATAATACGATATGACCCTGCTGGAACAAACACATATTTTGATGCGGTGAGGGCGCGTTGAAAGGCCAATGTATCATCGGCAACACCGTCACCAATGGCTCCAAAATCCTTAACGGATATACGTTCATTTAATTTGTCGGTGCTGGTACGGGTGACGGCTCCTGTGCCTATTGTTGTAAAATTGGGCTGTGCCATGGCTCCTGTCAGGGGAATAGCAATCATTCTGCCATCCGCATCAAATCCTAAGGCCTTATTCGCTCGAACAGGTTTATCGGGCAAGATGTTTGAAAAGGGTGTCTCAGTTTTAGGAAATGTAATCATGGCTGTCTGGTCTTGTTCTAATTGCTGAAGCCCCGCAACCACAAAATCTAATTCACTATTGATGGCACTGGCTGCGAAATCTCCACCTTCAATAAAATCAGTCAGACGTTCAAATGGCATACGGCGTTCCAGTGTAATGACCTGACCATTGGCGGGGGCAACTGTAAATATAACTTGCCCACCATTGCTATTGCCCGCATTGGATACACTAAATCCACTTAATTGACTGGCTCCATTGATAAAGACCGATAAATCCTCACTCGCAAAAATAGGAAATGGAAATTCAAATATGGTTTGTATTCCATTTCCAACTAACCTTACAACAGGCGCAATATCTGGTATTTTTATATGTGATGTCATGTTTTTTCTTTCTTTTTTAATACTAAAAAATTTAATACGGAGGAACAGCGAAGCGGAGACTCAGATAATCCTCCTACCCCACCAAATCTGTTATAAAACTTAATGCAGATTTTTGCTTCAATTGTTGTTTTTGTAATAGGTTTAACTGCCTTTGGCCTTTGTAATTATCATCAATACGGCGGGCTTCTAAATCGGATTTGGATTGGTTATTTTGTCTTTCAATATCTGATTCTTCATTCAACCCTTGTAAAACTGAATCTGCTGATCCAGTCACTGATCCTATCCCTTGGCCTGCAAAATTGGCACGCTGAGCTGAGATTGAACGGCGGAGGCGAGACAGCCTATCACTCTCTTTTTGTTGCAGTGATAATAAATTAGATTGTTTTTGTAACACTGCATTTTGTTCTAATTGACGATTTTTAATATTAATTTCCTTGATGTCACGTTGACGTGCTGAATTATTAGAAAAAATCTTTCCAACTGATAATATTGGTGTAATGACCGAACTTAAACTTCCCATTTTTTTCTCCTTTTATGAATTGGCAATTATTTCTGTATGAACAGACAGCAAAGCAAAAGGCAGAGGAAGGCTTTGTTCAATCCGCCATAATGGCTTTGATGTATCATTTTTCCATCCATAGGCTCTGACTTTAATATCTCCCGTTATCTTTGGTGGCGGGGCGTTTAATAGACTAACCTCTCCAATTTGACGAAGGGATATATCTTTTAATCCACGACCAACATCAAGCGTGAGTGCCGCAGTATCTTTAATACGAAAGGTGGCTTCAACTAATCTCACGGCACGTGAATATCCCACCTCCGAAATGTTGGCGGGGGGTAGGGGTTCAATAATATGAGTGAACGGCAAGCCTGCCTGTAATTTCCTAACAGGATGGTCGGTTGTAATCTGGCCAGAGGTTACAACTTTATTTGTCTCAACTTTTCCATCCCCTACAATTGAAACTGTTCTTCCATTAAGGTAAGAGAGACCAGTCCATATAGACGAAGGTGTTCCAATATCTCCTGAAAGTGCAGAATCAAGATGTAATGTGTCATCAACCAATTCAATAAAATATTGTGTTCCCCTCTTGATAAGTAGATAGACGTTATCACCCACGGCTGAGACTGAAATTACGTCACCATCGGTTTCATGTAATGTCCACGCAGCAACGGCTTCTGCACGATAGACAGTTAATGTTGCAAATTTCCCATCTGCACGTACTAAAAATAAAAGACGGCGACGCTGGTCAAAATCTTGGTCAATGGGTGTTGTAATAATATGGCGCGATAGCAGAGCAAGGTCAGTTGATTGATAAGCTTGCTCAACATCCGTATAAATAAATTCGCGAAGTTCCTGACCATTACGGGCAACAAATAATGTTGCTCCATCAACATCAATCGGGGGGACATATCTATTGGTGATTGTTCCAACCCGTGTTTGGCGTTTGATTTGGACTGTTGCGGGGGTTAGAGGGTCACCCGTGACCATCCATTCTGATCCGCTGGTGAAAACCTGTAAATGACGACCAGAAAATATACCCCGAATAGCATTGACTTGATCAGAAAAAACGCCAAATTCAATTGCTTCTGAATCTAGCCCTGTTCCAAGGAAAAAATTAAATAAATCTCCTGATTGTGACATCCAAATTCGGTTGGGTAAATCTCGGCTTCCCCCAATAACCAATCTGTCTTGATGGAATGCGGCTGTAATGGGGTATCCCCGAACGCTTGAGAAGGCCTGCTCTTCCCAATCAACTGTAGGTGTGGTTGAAATCAATGTCTCAATCACTGTTGCGCTTATAACTGTGGGCGATAAAACTGAGAGTATTTTGACTTCTTTATTCCCAACACGAAGCCGTGTTCCACTGTGATTATTTTCAAATATGGTGGCTGATGCGGTTAAGGTAATACTCCCCGTTGTCCCACTTGGGGTTAGGGTAACTGTGCTTCCTGCAAATTTATACATGGGCTGGCGAATACGGTTGGCATCGCTATAAAACTCCCAATTGACGATTGACCAAATACCCGTCCCCGACCTTATCAATTTGCGGGGTGGATAATTGGGGTGTATCAATAATAAAGTATCTGCACTTTGCGTCCATGCTAATTGTGGTATATCGGTCTCTGCCCATGGTGCATTTAGGGTTATTTGAAACACATCATTTAGATAAATTGATATTTTTAGATGGGTGATAACCAATAAATATGTCTGTTCCGAATTAAATTCAAAGGCCACTAGTCGCCCCTTACCAAGGCCTGTTTCAATATAGCGAAGACCCGCACGGCGAATGATACCGCCCGTTGGCTGGATAAATACATTACGCAGTTTTAAGGCTCCGTTATCATATGCGTTTAAATCACCACGCCCAAGCAGATCGGATGTGACCTCGCCAGAGGTAAAAGTTGTTTTGATAGTTGGTATACGGCTCATAATGCCTCCTTAAAAAAGTCTTTAGTTTATAATGCTAGTAATAAGTGATTAAAAATATTCGTAACCCTGTGCTTGATATAAGGCCTGCTATAAATACTCATCCATTGCTCTCATTTTAAGAAGAAGAGTTTTAAAGTGATATTTTTTTGATAAAGCTATTCCCTCGCATCAATCAACGTAAAGCTCTCTATACGATTGGGGCTATCTTGTTGGGAATCAATTTGTCTTGCTCTTACAAATTCGGCATCTGCCTGTTTGGCTAATGCTTCGGCACGAGATACATTTTCAGTCAAAGGGAGACAAAATTCAGATGCTAAACGTGTCATTAACAGGGAATCGAAATAGGGCGGAAAATTACTTTCATCGGGTCTAAAAATATAGGTTAATAAAACTGTATTTGCATCTGTATGTAATTCGTTGCGGGACAGTCGATAATTGATACCTCGTCCACGTCCCCCAATCCCCGCTGATATGGCGCGAAGGAAATCATTGGGCAATTGATACGCATATTGATAATCGCCGTTTGGCGGTGTTGCAAGACGGGTTAATGTGACCTGACGTGTTGCGAAATTCCATGGAAAGGATGAAAGGACGGCATCACGAAGGGGGGAATATAATAGCCCCGCAATTTCAGATTCAGTTGTTCCATCGCTAAAGGATGTAATGGGGTGAACGCCAATTCGTGCTAATGCTCTGGCACAAAGGCCAATATCGTCTAAAGCCATATTAAAAATCTCCAAAGGAAAAAGGGGAATAAAGAAAAAAGGGTGGAATGGCCTGTGTCCTATTGCAGGAAAGCACAGGCCATTCCGATATCAATACGTGGTAAGGCGGATATAAACAAACGAAGGAAAGTCCGCCAAGCCATTTAGGTCTTATGGGCTGTGGACGTTAAGCCACAAAGACAACAACAGTCACAACCGTTCCAGTATTACCTGTGACGATATAAAAGACTGTTGAGGGTGTACCACCCGTATTGAGATTGCACATCATTAAATCATTAACACATACCATTGATGCGGACGAGTTAAAGTAACCAGCGGTTATGACGGATGTATCTGGTGTCGTATAGTGCCACAGAGTAAAATTATTGGCATAAGCCAATACCGTGAGGTCTTTTGATGCAAAAGGCATATTTTTTTGTCTCCTTAAAAAATGAAAAAATAAAATGAAGTCGAAAAAATCTAAGATCTAATTGGGTGTTTCATCGCAGTTGATAACAACCACACCTGTTCCATCAATTAACGATGCCCCTTGGGACATCATATTATTGACAAAATAAGATGCGCGGTCACCATGCCAAGTAATATCCGTTTGAACATCTGATCCTGCCGCATGGCCAATGGCATTTTTGTGGAACCAGTAACAGGAACGAATGTCATTCACATCCATCGGAAGACCTGTTATTGGTATCCATGTTGTGCCTAACCATTTTTTGGCTTGCATATTTTTGTAGGGCAATTCATCGGGACCTACATAATCAGAACTTGCAAACTCTGGAAGCCTCAGTAATTCGCTCCATTGTTTCCAACCAATCACGGCAAATCGTTGGCCATCATCGGGAATATCGGCTCCACCTAATCGCTCAAAGGCTAATAAAACTTTGTGGCGGGTCAACCCAATGTTACTGTCGGCAATTACCATTGTGTTTGCGGTTTGCAACGCACTGATAATCAATTCATCGGTTTTGCGGCCTAAGGCATAGGCACCTGCATTCGAAATGACGGAACGTTCATCATGATTGATTTTCATTTCTTGTAATTTATCAACCCAATCACCTGCATAGAAATCTTGCAAATTACATTCAACGGATGAATGGCTAATATTCATGACTGGAACCATTCCGTTGGATGATTTGGTTGTGGCAACACCTTTACCGACTCTTTGAAAGACGACGGATGATCCTTTTACGTTATTGATGGTTCTGACTGCGACGCGCAATTTTGAACCTTGTCTTTGGTAAGCTTCATGAACTTCGCGTTCGAACTGCTTAATAAAGGCGACATTGATATCTGTACTCATGTTAATCCTTATGTGTTTTGTGGGTTAAGATTGTGGTTTGGCCCGAATCGGTTATCACCCTGAGAAAATCAGGGGGCCTTTAATGGACGGTTAAGTGGGTGGCAGGCAGGGGATGGGCTTTCGCCTAACCCCCCGTTATCTGCGGGAAAAGTTGAATCTATTTTTCATATTTTATTTGTTGCTTTTCAATAGTGGTTAAGCTATTGTTTTCCTGTGTGTTTATTTAACTTGGTATCTTGGGTGTGTTTATTGCTATAAAAAAACATAATCAGGAGCTTTTAATGCTACAAAATATAATGACTGCCTTCGGAATTAAAAATTCAGTTTCAGGGGATGGAACAGGCGGCTTTTCGTCTCGTCGTCAATTCCCTCGCCGTGGTTGTGACCAATGCGTTGGTTTTATCAATGGTAAACCCCACCCTGTTCTCGATTGGAGTCCGGGTGGAATTCGTGTATTCGCTGATTCCCGTCCCCTATCGATTGGTGAAGAAATGGACATAGAATTAAAGTTCCATTTGCGTGATCAATTGGTCAACGTCAAACACACTGCAAAAATTGTTCGTAAATCAAACGATTCTGTTTCATTTCAATTTTTGCCGACCAACGATTCTATTCGTAAAGTATTTCAAACCGTCATTGACGATTTCAATGCACGCGAATTTGCTGGGTCACAGGTCTAACCCATTTTTCTCTTCGCCCTGCATCCCCGTGAAAAAAGGGATTCATAGAAAAAAGACTTCACGCTAAGTTTTTTATACTTTCTTCGTGTTCTTTTTCTTACTTCGTGAACTTCGTGTTAGAAACTCTTATCTTTCTAAGTGCATTAGTGGTAAAAAATCACACAGCCCACAAAAAAACACAGAGATGTTTTATATCTCTGTGTTTTAACTGATAGAAATCTTCCATCACATTCAAGTTAAATAATTTTTATCTTAATCTCTAATACTCTTTTTTAAGCTCTATTTTAATAAACGATAATAATTTAGCATTATGTTCTATACTATTTACACGTACTCCTGCATCTTTAAACTCTTGGTTCAAAGGGTGATTTTCGAGCGTCTCAGTTAATACCTTCCATGGAATTTCTCCAAATTTACTTCCTTTTGTGTTAAACAAGCCCTTCAAAAGCCCTGCTGCGAACCTTGGATGGAAGTAGAAATATGATTCTCCTTTTTCAAGGGCCTCAGCAATAGCGTCTCTGGCTTCTCTTCTCCATATAGTATTTCTCATCGCACTATCAAAAATTGAACGTAGATAAGCGGGACCTTCTGATTCACAATACGCGAGTCTTTCTCTTTCTTTTTCAGGAGCCAATGCTGCTAATGCTTTTGCTTCATCTGCTAAACTCGTTATTTTCTCCATAAAATTTTCTCCATAAATTTGAATATTCTGTGACATCGCAGATTTTATAATATGTCAATATAATTATGGCTAAAATCTTACCTTCCTCGTCCTTCCCCGAATCCTCTCAGGATTCTAGGGGAATCCAGAAAATTTAAAGACTGGATTGCTTCGCGTATGACTCGCAATGACGATAAAGGAAAAATTCGTGTCTATTCGTATCTATTCGTGGCAAAACTTACTTTCCTGTATAAATCCTCTGAAAACCTTCACTAACTTTGGCGATAAAGGCGGGGTCGCGGTCTTTCCAATATTTTGGGCTTTGCATCATGTTACGAAGGCCTTTTTCATCAAGAGCTTCGAATGATGCTCCATCTTTTTTGGCAATTGGATTGGCTGCACCTGTTTTCATCATGTTGTGCAATGCCATTACCCCATCATAGGAACAGCAAAGACCTTCATAGGCAGAATTTGGCAAATTCTTTTTACCAAATTCCTGCAATTGCATGGAAATGATATTCCATTTTTCTGACCCTCCAAATTCCTTGACCAGACGTTCTAATTCGCGGTCAGCTTGAAATTCTGCAGCCATTTCCAATATCATCGGCACTAATTTCTCTGTGGCAAGGTCATAAATTTCCTGAACTTGGTCGTTGGTAAAACCCTTGGCATGAAGTCGGGCATTCAATTCTGGGTCAATATCAATGAAATCATTTTGTAAGTGAACTTGGTATTCTTCAACTGTATCTGGACGACCCAAAATTTTCTGAAGGCGCTTTTTGTCCTCATCAGTTTCAGGTAAGGCAACCATTTTTGACATATGTTTTTCTAATGCCAAATATGAGTTGAGTAAGGCAATGACACGAATCTCTTGTTTTTCAGTGTCCCAGAATTTTTCAGGAACAGAATCTGGTTTGCCAATACCATCGCTTTTTGGGGTTTGTGTTTCAGCCTTATTTGTTTCAATTTCGGCAACTAAAAGATTATCAGTCATAATTTATTCTCCTTGATTTAAGTGTGGTTTGGAATTTTGTAAAAAATCTGGAACACCCAGCATTTCAGTGATGTATGACATCAATGCAGGGCGATCAATTTGGTCTAAAATTTCAGGGCCGAGGATAGTCGCAGCCTGCACCCACCCTAAAGCATTCTGAACATTTTGTGACGATTGGGCGCGTGCCAAAGGTGACCGATGGTCGATGGCCACAATCCGTCCGTCTAATGGTAAATCAGGAATAGCACCTCTTTGTCTTAGGATAGCATAGGCACGTTGAATAAGCGGGTTTAGTAATTCTACTTGTAACCTCCCGAATGTTGCACCCATTAGCAAAGTCATTTCATCGGATCTGACACTAATTTCTGTTGCTGTAATTTTCCCTGACTTTGTTAATTGGGGCAATCTATCAACCAAAAGGGCGTGACGAATACGCGATCTTAAATCCTCTAGAACCAATTGCGACACATCAAAACGTGCAGGCATTTCAAGCGGTGTTAGACCTTTTGAGCCGACAGCCTTTGGGATAATCGCCCCAGGGACAAGTTCGATATTAGAGATATTAAGCACACCATCATCTTCCGCCTGCCATATTCCAGTGACGGAAATTGATGCATTTTTTAATATCAGTTCGACAACTTTATTGGCTGTTTTAATATCAGGGAGTGTTTTCATCACAGGGGATCGGCCATAAATTTCTCTTGGAGATTTCATCCACCTAAAATTGATAAAGGGAGACTGAGCCAATTCTGATTGATAGATAATTTGATTATCGTCAAATGAGAAGAGGATGAAAGTCTTTTTGTAGCCATCCGCAGACGGTAAAACACATTCTATCAATTCAAATTTTTCATCAGGATTTTGGTTTCCTTTTTGTAAAATAGTCATTGGAATATCTGGCCCGTCATATCCCATTAAAATTTGTGATAATGTAAGGGATATATTTCTAAAAACGATATCCAATTTTCCAAGGTGGCCTTCATCTAAAATGACATCACTCAGAGGAATAGCGGTAAATTGAAAAGCGGATAATTCACCTGGGGTTGATTCCTCGAAACAAAGTGAAGCTGTTCCCGCCACCACTAAATCTAGAAAACATTGATGAACTTCAACAATGAAATTTGATTGGTCAAAATGAGCCTGCAATAATTGACTTGCTCTCTCTAAAGTTGGGGCAATGGCCTTGGCTTCCTCGTCGGTTAATTCTGTTCCTGCCTTTAATCCAAACCATGGGGTCAGAGGGGGTGTAAGATTTCCCAATAAAAGACTGGCCAATTGGTCAACAGCATCAAGAGCCGTAGCATCGTAAAGCCTCTCACTGCGGCGATTTGCAGGGCTATATTGACCACTTAATTGTCCGCGTTGAGGCAGAGCATAGTCATAGCAATCTTGCCACAAATTATGCCATAAATCATGCTTCGATTTTGCACGTTGAAATTTATTCAAAAGGATTTGGGCCATTTCATTTTTTTCAATGGGCATCATTATTCTCCTAACAGAGATTTACGTTGTGGGGCATTTCCGTTTTCTGAGAGAATCCCTCTAAAACTTGTAAAGACGTTTCCTAAAGTACTGCGTGATCTGTGGAGGATATTTTCGGCACGAGTTTTTGCAATCTCCTCAGGACTTGGCTCAATCGGAGTTGGGGTCTCTATAATTGGTGTTGGCACAGCCAAACTGGGCTGTGATACAGGCGGTGCTTTTGGACGTGATGTGATACTTCCCATTTTTAGGAATTCCTTTCATTTTCTAAAATCAAAAATTTATATAATTGCCATGGTGTTAGTATAAATGGCTTACGTAGTCCCAGAGTTCGCTTAACAGCCTCAACACAAGTGAAAAGTGACGGATATAAAGGCTTTTTTAGTGAGGGTTGAATTTTATATCTCACGACAGTTTCGCCTTGGTTTTCTAACCATTTCATAAGGTGAACTGTGTCGGGAATATCAATTCTCATCAGCTCAGTTTTATGGGCGAGGGCATCAAGACAAATCCATATATCGGCAAATCGTATCAGGATAAAGCAATGACGAAATCCGCGGCGCAAATGTTTCAGCCACCACAAATCTGTGTGGTCAGAAAAGACCACCAGAATTTCATCTGGCATCATTATTAGAGACCAATTTTATCCAATGTGGACGAACAACAATTCTTTTTTGAACAAGAATATCTTCCAGTTTTTTCAAAGCTTGTTCCACAAATCATACGCGCGAATTTCTTTGGCACGGCGGGGGTCGGGTGACATTTGACGTTGCCCGTAATGTCGTAAAATCATCACATGGTCCATTGTGATATGGCGATCACGATAGAGACGCTCTAAATTTTTGATAATATCAACAGGCTCACACGGGCGAGGAGTAAGCCCAGCCCCCGCCATAATTTTTGCCCCCTCATTGCGTGCGGTTTGCGCTTGGATAAACCAAAACCATGCTTCTTCAGCAGATTTGAATGGTGTTGCGTTGTCAGGTATCGCCGATGGCGACCCTGTTATAGTCTTGAATATTGTCATTTTATGTGTTCCCAGAAGATGTTGTGGGGCAATTGAAACCATCAAAAAGATACAATTGTTCCCTTTATGTTCTCATTATTACCCCTGTTTTTCTGCCATGTCAAGTAAAATATGATTCTTTTCCTATATCTAGGATTAAAGACTTATGCGATAGTATTTTTATCATGCTGACACACGACACAATATGGCTGGCGATTGACCGCCTCGCACAAAGTTGCGGATACTCAACCTCTGGCCTTGCAAAAAAGGCAGGGCTTGACCCAACATCATTTAATAAAAGTAAGCGCATCGGTACTGATGGTAAGCCGCGTTGGCCATCGACTGAGAGTATCTCACGTATTCTATCTGCAACAGGGTCAACCATGTCAGAATTTATACAATTGATTGGCAACCCTGCGATAACGCCAAGACAGCAATCACGTATTCCTATTCTTGGATTCCATCAAGCGACTAAAAAAGAATCATTTGATGACAAAGGAAATCCAAATGGAGATGCATGGGATCATATTGATTTCCCCCATGCCCCAGATGACAATATAGTCGTTTATGCATTGGAAGTAACAGGCGTTACTTTGCTTCCTCTTTTTCGTGAAGGAGATAGATTGATTATATCTCCCAACGCCCCAATACGTCGTGGTGACAGGGTTATCATCAGAACAATATTGGGTAAGGTGATGGTCAAAGAATTAACACGTCAAACAGCCAGTAAGATTGAGGTTAAATCATTACAAGAGAATGAGCCTATCACAAATTTCTTGCCAAAAGATATAAGTTGGATGGCACGTATTGTTTGGGTTAGCCAGTAGTAGTCCAGTAGTAGTAATAAGTTATAGTGAACAGTTAGAAAGAAAGCAGGAGAAATAAAATGACAATTAAAATTGGTGATAAACTCCCTAACGTAAATTTGAAACGTCTTGGCGCAAATGGAATGGAAGATTTTGCGTTTGGTGATTATATCAAGGGCAAGAAAATTGTTTTGTTTGCGGTTCCCGGTGCCTATACCCCGACTTGTAATTTAAAACATTTGCCGGGATATGTTGCGAACGCCGATGCGATGAAGTCAAAGGGTATTGATGACATTATCTGCTTGTCTGTGAACGACCCGTTTGTGATGAAAGCATGGGGAGAGAGCGCAGGGGCAGAGGGTAAAGTCACGATGATTCCTGATTGGAAAGCAGAACTTGTGACCGCGATGGGATTAACTCTGGATGCAGCAGGCGCAGGGTTAGGCACCCGCGCCCAGCGTTTTTCAATGGTCATTGAAAATGGCGTGGTTACTGATTTACAAGTTGAACCTGTTGCCAGTGCCGTTGAACTTTCAGGCGCGGATATGTGTTTGGCGAAACTTGCGGCTTAATGCTCTTTTTTATTGTCATTCCCCGAATGCGAAGCATTATAAAAATTTAACACGGAGACACGGAGTAACTGAGAAAAGCTATAAAAAACTCCGTTACTCCGTGTCTCCGTGTTAAAAAATAAAAGATAGATTGTGGCCTTCGATGCACTGATAATCAGGATCAAGGAAAGTTAAAAACTAACTCAACTCTTTCAATACAATTTCCACCTGTTCCACCGCCCAATCGATTTCGGATTTTGAAATGATAAGTGGAGGGGCCATACGGACAACGACTTCGTGAGTTTCTTTGCAGAGAAGCCCATGTTTCATTAGGGCTTCGCAAACTGTTCTTGCTTTGGCATAGGCAGGGTCAATTTCTATTCCGACTAATAAACCCATTCCACGTACGTCTTTAATCAAGGGCGATTGAATGGCAGAGAGTTTAGATTTTAAATAGTCACCTAACTCTGCACTTCGTTCTGCAAATTTTTCTTCTTCGGTTTGTCTAATGGCCTCTAAACCAATCGCGGCGGCAATCGGGTTGCCCCCGAAGGTTGACCCGTGACTTCCCGGATTAAAAACATCCATCACATCGGCACGGGCAAGAAATGCAGAGACAGGATAAAACCCTCCGCCTAAGGCCTTACCAAGGGTTAGCCCATCAGGCTTATCAATTTCATGTTGGAAACAAAAATTCTTACCCGTCCGTGCCATGCCTGTTTGAATTTCATCTAAAATAAAAAGAACATTATTTTTTTTGCAAATATCTTGGGCTGCTTTTAAATATCCTTTATCAGGTACACGTATTCCGACCTCGGCTTGAATTGGCTCAATAAAAAAGGCACAGGTCTCTGGCGTGATGGCTTTCTCAAGAGCCTGAATATCCCCGTATTGAATTAAATCAAACCCAGCGGTCAATGGCCCAAAATCGGATCGGTAATCATCATCAGATGAAAAACTAATAATTGTGGTTGTGCGTCCATGAAAATTTCCATCACAGACAATAATCCGTGCTTTATCTTTGGCAATATTTTTGATGCGATACCCCCAACGGCGAGCAGCTTTAATCGCTGTCTCAACCGCCTCTGCCCCCGTATTCATGGGAAGCATTTTATCCATGCCCGTAAATTCGCAGAGTTTTTGGGCATATTCGCCCAAAATATCCGTATAAAATGCCCGCGATGGTACATCTATTTTTGCCAATTGGTCATTCATCGCCTTTATCAGGCGGATATTATGATGCCCGCCACTGACCGCACTGTAAGCAGATAGGAAATCAAGATATTTCTTGCCCTCAACATCCCACATCCAAACCCCCTCAGCCCTAGATAGAACCACTGGGAGAGGTTTATAATTAGTTGCCAGATACTTTTTTTCGCGAGTGATGTAGTCATTAGGTGTTAGTGACATAATAGGCCTCGTTTTTTGAATACATTTATATTTTACCATAAATATAAGTTCGAATATAGGCTATTCATTTACCATTTCTTATATTTTTCAAGCGATGATACAATTCCTGCATTGCGTAGGAAGGCATTCGCCTGATTTGATATTCACATCTTTCTTTTTTAGGGGTCACATATGACACGCGCTGGTCACGATACATTGCAAACACGGAAAACAATGACAGTCGATGGGAAGAAATATGATTATTTCTCGCTCAAAGATGCCCAAGCGAAATTGGGTGATTTATCCCGCCTTCCTTATTCAATGAAAGTTTTATTTGAAAATTTGCTTCGTTTCGAGGACGGCCGTTCTGTTCAAGTGGAAGATGTGGAAGCTTTAAAAGTATGGTTAAAAGATCGTAAATCAGAACATGAAATTGCATATCGCCCTGCACGAGTATTGATGCAGGATTTCACAGGTGTTCCTGCTGTTGTTGATTTGGCAACGATGCGTGAAGCCATGAAGGCTTTGGGCGGAAATGCTCAGAAAATCAATCCATTGACGGCTGTTGATTTGGTGATTGACCACTCAGTCATGGTCGGTGAATTTGGTACGGCTAATTCATTTAAACAAAACGTGGATGAAGAATTTAAACAAAATATTGAACGCTATCAATTCCTACGCTGGGGGCAATCTGCGTTTAAAAATTTCCGCGTTGTTCCTCCTGGAACTGGAATCTGTCATCAAGTTAATTTGGAATATTTGGCGCAAGCCGTTTGGGTTGAAGAAGATGAAGATAATAAGGGTGTCAATATTGCATACCCTGATACTTTGGTTGGAACCGATTCTCATACAACAATGGTCAATGGCCTTGGTGTTTTAGGTTGGGGTGTTGGTGGGATTGAGGCTGAGGCTGCAATGCTTGGGCAACCTGTATCAATGCTGATTCCAGAGGTTATCGGTTTTAAATTAACTGGTAAAATGAAAGAAGGAACAACAGCCACTGATTTGGTTTTGATGGTCACACAAATGTTGCGCGCCAAGGGTGTTGTGAATAAATTTGTTGAATTTTATGGCGCTGGGCTTGATGCACTCTCGCTTGCTGATCGTGCCACCATTGCCAACATGGCTCCTGAATATGGCGCAACATGTGGGTTTTTTCCGATTGATGCCGAGACTATTCGTTATTTGAATTTCACAGGTCGTGACCCTCATCGCGTTAAATTGGTTGAGGCTTATGCCAAGGAACAAGGAATGTGGCGTGATGCGTCCTCTGCTGACCCTGTGTTCACAGATTCACTTGATCTTGATTTAAGTGCTGTTGAACCGTCAATGGCAGGGCCAAAACGTCCACAAGATCGTGTCCCTTTGTCTAAAGTTGTCGACTCGATTAAATCTGTTGTTCCTGAAAAAAGGTCATCACCCGTTGAAGGAAAAGATTATGCCCTTGAAGACGGGGCAGTCGTGATTGCTGCCATTACATCTTGTACCAATACCTCTAATCCATCGGTGATGGTGGCAGCGGGACTGGTTGCGCGTAAGGCATTGGCAAAAGGTTTAACAACAAAACCATGGGTTAAAACGTCTTTGGCTCCGGGGTCTCAAGTTGTAACTGACTATTTAAACAAGGCAGGATTACAATCTGATTTAGATAAATTAGGTTTTAATTTGGTTGGATATGGATGCACAACTTGTATTGGTAATTCTGGCCCCCTCCCTGCTCATATTGCAAAAGCAGTTGAGGCAAAAGATTTAACTGTTGCGGCTGTCCTTTCAGGAAATAGAAATTTCGAAGGTCGAGTGAACCCGCATGTGAAGGCAAACTATCTGGCCTCACCACCACTTTGTGTGGCTTATGCACTTGCTGGAAATCTTCATATTGATTTGTATAAAGACCCGATTGGAATGGGAAATGACGGAAAACCCGTTTATCTCAAAGATATTTGGCCAAGTAATGAGGAAGTTCGTTTGGCGGTTGAACAATGTCTAACTTCTGACATGTTCAAATCTCGCTATGCCAATGTCTTTAAAGGTCCAGAGCAATGGCAAGCGATTAAGGCAGATGGATCAGGAGAGACATATGCATGGGATTTAAAATCAACTTATGTTGCCAACCCACCTTATTTCACAGGAATGTCAAGTAAAGCGGGCGCAATTTCTGATATTAAGAATGCCAATATTTTGGCGGTTTTTGGTGATTCAATTACGACAGACCATATTTCTCCTGCTGGTAACATTAAAAAAGATTCACCCGCAGGTAAATATTTAATGGATCATGGTGTCAACGTTGCTGACTTTAACTCATACGGCGCACGCCGTGGTCATCATGAAGTCATGATGCGTGGGACATTCGCTAACATTCGTATCAAGAACGAAATGTTGGGTGGCAAAGAAGGTGGTTTTACCAAATATGTTCCAACTGGCGAGGAAATGCCAATTTATGATGCTGCCATGAAATATGGAGCATCCAAGACACCTTTGGTTATTTTTGGCGGGAAGGAATATGGGACAGGGTCATCGCGTGATTGGGCTGCAAAGGGGACAATCCTTTTAGGCGTGAAAGCGGTGATTACAGAGAGTTTTGAGCGTATTCACCGCTCAAACTTAGTAGGAATGGGGGTTCTTCCGCTTGTCTTTAAAGATGGGATGACACGGTCCGACTTAAAACTAAAAGGTGATGAGGTTGTCTCTATCACTGGATTTGAAAAGGGCATTACACCACGGATGGATGTTACTTTGACCATTAAACGTAGTGATGGAAAAAGTGAAGAACATAAACTACTCTGCCGTATCGATACCGCTGACGAGGTTGACTACTATAATAATGGTGGTGTTTTAAAATATGTTTTACGCGGATTAGCAAAATAAAATATGAAATAATAAAAAGGCCTCTGAAATATGAGGCTTTTTTTATTTCAAAGGTTATTCTTATCGTATGATTTTCTATGAAAACGTTCGGCATCAGTAACGGTTTGAGAAAATTCAGGTTTCTCAGGGCGGAATCTGAGAAGGAATCTGTTTTCAAAGCTACGAATTTCAGTATTTAGTTCAGCAAGCCTTCTTAATGCCATGTCACGTTGTTTTATATCACTTGAATATTTCTCAATTAAAAGAAGATTAAGTCGATCGTTGGCAACACCAATTTTATATGCAAGTTGTAGTCCTTCCAAAAAAGCAGAACATATGCCCATACACAACACTGGCGAAACACTGCCTTCCTCAATAATTTCAGCAACAAAATTAAAAGTTGAGGTTTTTTCTGGGCCGCGATAAATAAGGCCACATCGACCTATAGATGGTTTTGTATTTAAGACCATTGCAATATTTGAATCATATGAAATTGATACTTTTCGTCCCATACTAATGAATATTTTTTCAGCTATTCCAATTGCTTTATCATAGTTTCCAGGGTTTTTAGCGTCACATTTTTCAATGACATCTAAAAACCCATGATGTGTTCCGAATGAATAAACAATTTTTCCATTGTGATAAATGGCACACCAGCGCAATAAATTTGCCATTTTTTCGTAAGATGAGCATGATCTATCCCAAGATTCTTCAAAATCGAAAGGCTTATTTCTTGTAAAGAGTGGCCCAGAGGTTTGAAAACTCTGCAAAATTTGACTAGCCATTCTAAGGCAAAGATGCATATTTTGTGCGCGTACAATTATAGTATCGCTAAAATCTCCACCTTTAGTTTTCAGAGGTAAAGCAAGTCGATTGCTGACTGCAATAATAGGAGCGTCACCATCGTTTTCTAAATCACGAAGAGTAAATTTTTCTCTGAGAAGTGTGGCGTTTGTTTCCAAAAAAGATCCTAAATAATCTTTAAGGATTATATCTGAACTTGATTGATTTTGAAATCAACAAAAAATGAAAAGGCTCGCGTTTATGCGAGCCTTAACAAAATATTCTCACCCTCTGTCCATTTGTCCGGTCAGATATCGCTTTTGCGACCTTAAATTAAGCATAACAAAGGGCGATAAAAGCCATCTTAATTATCTCTAGAATTTTAGATAAATTATGGGCAACTGGCGTCTTGGTGGATGGCTGTGGGTTTCAAAATAATCCAATATCTAAAACAGAGTGACCCAGCAGGGCAAGTCCTGACCCCGCCATCTCCTGGTGTTGTGTCAGTTGTGATATTGAGGGCCCCACTACTTCTTCTATCTATGACTTCACTTTCACAGTTAGAATATTTTGCATCCAATTTTGTCATGGAACTGGCAATAAAAGGGTCGGTTTTATTGCTTGTGGTCATGATGAAAATACCATCTGCGCCATTATAGTATGTCCACTCATTAAAAAGTGCTGGGGTGGGGGGCATAAATTTACCTGACCTGCCAGAGAATATACGCCCATGGTTTTGATTATTCGGACCCGATCCCCCTGGGTTTCCTGGGCATCTAATATTCTTGACTGTGTTATCGGGGTCTGATGTAGGTGTTGCCGATTGAGCTGAGAAATAGGGGTCTTTTGGATTGATAGGATAAGGGGCGTTTTTCTGCTGAGTGATTGTTAACTCAGAATCCTGATCAGGATAAGTTAAGATACATTCCGAGACAGCAGAGGTTACAAAACTAATTTGACCGCTCATGTCACTCACAAGGCTAGTAGAGCTTTGGCTTTGCCCCTGTTGACTTGATGGCTCCATTAAACTGACTGTAAGTGCCGCTAAAAGGGCGACCGCAATCAGAATATAGATAAGGGCGCTTCCTTTTGTATTTTGATTCTCTAGCATTTAATAATCTTTCCTGAAAAGAAAAAGCCCGTACCAATAAAACGGACGGGCTTTTGAATAACAAATCATCTATATCAATATCATATTATCTCTCAACGACAACGTGGAAATAGTGATAGGTATTAGCAGGTTGCATAAAGCAGCCTTGAGGTTGCCCGTCAAGGTTTGCGCCTGTAATATTTCCACCAAGACCAATTATGTTAGGGGTAGCGAAGTCCATTTGGGTGGCAATATCGATACCCGTCAATGTTACATATGTAAGCGACAAGCCTAGACGTCCATGAATACTATCACAAACTGCTCTCTTAACGTTAGGCAGGAAAGCGATGATATCCGCGTTTAAAGCCGTCGCTGCGCCAGCAGCAGATGTTCCAATGTTAAGAATTTGGTTTCTACCGTTGAAAACCCAAGGCCCTGCAGCATTGGTTTGCATGACCGATGCGGGAGCATCATTATAGGTTGCCCCACCGCCCGATGGATGGAATACACCTTGTGACTGAAGCAACGCAGTTGAAAGTGAAGCAAACGTGGCTGGTTTATCAAATAAAAGGTCATTTGGATCAGTGCTATTTGATACAATCATCCGCGTAATTGCAGTTTTTACGGACGATGGATATTGAGTAATTCCAGCAGCATTAACAAGGTTTGTTTCTTTGCTCGCGTCACCACCACCAGAACGTGTTGATTGCGTGACTGCGTATGAGAGGGCCGCGAAAAGAGCAACAGCAATTAGAATTAGGAACAAAACGTTACCTTTTTCTGACGTTCTCGATTCACCTTGAGGATTATTTATTAAAATCATTATTTTCTCCAGTTTAAAGATTTAAAAATTGTATTCTAGATTGTAGGTTTGTCAATATTAAGTTTCTGGATTTTAAGAGAGGCTCCTAAACCACTCTCTTTACATTCTCTTCCAACGCAAAAGGATTCAACACTAACTTTCCATCCTTTTCCGCCATTGATAATATGTCCAACAGCCTCACGAAATTGCGCAAAATCCGCTGTCTGCCTCGATTTGATACTAATGATTCCACCATTAAGACTTATGGTGAGGTTTGGATAGATTTTTTTAAATTCTTCAGCAATTCTTGAAATTTCTGTATCAGGTACAGCGGTCATCGTAATAACAGGAACAATTGGTTTAAGGGTGTCTTCGGCCTGCAAAGCAGTCCGCATTTCAGTAAGTTCCTTTGTCTGCATAACCGTAAATAGGCCAAGTGTCGCAGAAACTGCCCACGCAATCCCAGCCGCAATCAAGACACCTTTCCCTGCAAAGGCAGGAATTGTATCAAGAAATTTAGAAAAATCATTCACAGCATTCGGATTGGCGAATTTTTGTAACGACTTCAAATCAAACGATTTTGACGGCAATTCTTAATCTTTCTTAATAAAACAACAATACTGATTATATTACATAAGGGTAACCGATTTGGCTTAAAATCATTTTAAGTTTAATTACAATTTTATACAATAGTCTTTATAACATAATTTTGTATCTTTAATGCCACAATAAATGTCTTGTAAAAAAGTTTCTCATTCACCTATAATTAGTTTATTATCTGCCGTTCACCCCTCTATCAGTCCCACCGAGTATTATCATAATGCAGCGCACAAAAACTTTGATAGCCCCATCTATTTTATCAGCAGATTTTTCAAAATTGGGTGAAGAAATTCGTGCAATTGATAAAGCTGGGGCTGACTATATCCATATTGATGTAATGGATGGTCATTTTGTACCCAATTTGACCATTGGCCCCTCTGTTGTAAAATCCTTGCGGCCGCATAGCCCAAAAATCTTTGATGTTCATTTGATGATATCCCCTGTTGATGCATTCTTAAAAGACTTTGCCGATGCAGGTGCAGATATTATTACTGTTCATCCAGAGGCAGGGCCGCATTTACATCGCACAATTCAAACAATTAAGGCATTGGGAAAGAAAGCTGGGGTGGCTCTTAACCCGTCAACACCACTCTCTTCAATTCAACATGTCATGGATATGGTCGATTTAATTTTGGTAATGACTGTTAATCCTGGATTTGGGGGGCAATCATTTATTCCGCTTATCAATAAAATTTCTGAGGCAAGAAGGATGATTGACGAGACAGGGCGTTTAATTGATTTAGAAATTGACGGGGGAGTGATACCAGTAACGGCAAAAGATGCCGTTCAGGCGGGGGCAAATATTTTGGTTGCTGGAACGGCAGTATTTAAAAATGGCAATTCTCACTATGCAGAAAATATCAAAGCGTTACGTGGGGAAATATAATCCGTGCTAACCCTCTCTCAAAAACCTATTCATATTTTAGAGACTGTTAAGCGTCAGGCAAGTGTTAAGGCTCTGGCAACACCATTTTATAATTGGCTTATTTCTAAAGGAAATAAGCCAAGCCAGCTAAATGTAAAACTAACAGACCCATGGCCCGGACAAGCGGACATTGGACGAATGATGTGCGGCGGAATATTTATTCAGCATGGAATGAGTTTAAAGATTGATAAGCATTTCTGGAATGAAATCGATTCTCACCCTATCTGGTTAGAAACAATTCATAGTTTCACATGGCTGCGTGATTTGCGCTCTGCTGGAGGCGATGCCTCTCGGAAATTGGCCAAGAAAATGGTCAGCGAATGGCTGGATAGATATGATAGATGGGATATTGATATATGGAGGCCTGATATTATGGGTCAACGTATTGTTATGTGGATTTCATTTTATGACTTTTTCTGTGGAAGTGCAGATGAAGAATTTCAAAAGAGATATTTTGCAAGTCTTACAAAACAAGCTAAGCATCTGGCGCGTATTCTTCCCTCTTCAATTTCGGGTATTCCTCTTCTTAAGGCCTCTGAGGGGCTTATTTATGCAGGGTTATCTTTATCTGATGAAGATAATTGGACCGTTCGTGGGTTTGAAATTATTTTAAGAGAGATTTCAAAACAAATACGAAAAGATGGAACGCACAGTTCAGGGAATCCAGAAAATATTTTAAAATGTTCGCAAATCTTACTTGATTTAAGATATGCCCTAAATCATTCAGGGTTACCTGTTCCAAAAATAATTGAAGATACTTTGCAGTGCATGGGAACTGCCCTCCGTTTCTTTTCCTATCCCGATCATAAGCTTGCCTTATTTCATGGAGGGCAAGAATCGGATTCTCAGATAATAGATACTGTTCTTTCGCAAATACGCAATTCTAAACGCCCTTCAAAAGATATTGTTATGGGTGGGTTTGAGAGAATTGTCCAAGGTCGGTCAATCTTGATGATTGATACAAGTAGTGTTCCTGATTTTCCTTATAATAAATACTATCATTCTGCACCAATGGCCTTTGAATTTATTTATGGGCGCGACCGCATTTTTACCAACTGTGGAGGGCATCCGTTTAATGCGGACTGGCAGCAAGGGCTTCGCCATACAGCAGCTCATAATATGCTTTGTATAGATAATAAACCTGTTCACCAGTTTTCTGCATCAGGTGAAATTACAAACCCGCATGGCCCTATTTGTAGTGTACGTCGTGAAAATAAAGATGCATGTCTTGTGGATGTATCACATAATGCGTATCGTAAGGTTCATGGTGTTGATCACAAACGTCGTTTCTTTCTATCAAATCAAGGTCATGATTTGCGAGGGGAAGATTCACTTATTTCTCGTGTCCCTCTCATCAAACAAATACCTGTTTCGATTCGGTTCCATTTACATCCTCGTGTTCAAATATCCAGTATTGAGAGTAATGGAGATATCATCTTAACAATTCCTAGCGGAACAACGTGGCGTTTCTGTTCAGTGGGAGCAACATCATCTCTGGAAACAGGTGTTTTTCTGGGAAGTGGGGTAAAACCACTTAAATCTCGACAAATTCTACTCTCATCCTTAATGACTGGCGATGAATGTATGGTTAAATGGGCTTTACAAAGAATTTAAAAAATATAAATGGCTATTTCTTTGGCTTTTTTATGTAGGTCAAAGAGACTTCCGCCTAGTATAGAATCCTGCTAATCTTATTTATGGTCAAAAATAAATCATCTTATGTTTGTCAGTCTTGTGGCTCCGTCTATTCTCAATGGGCAGGGAAATGCGAAGCTTGTGGTGAATGGAATTCTCTTCAATTAGAGACTGCAGAAGCAGGTCCACCAAAAGGGTTGGGGAACAGTAAAAAGGGAAAGTCACTTGAGCTTCATGCTTTACAATTTACTGAATCAAAACCTCTTGTTCGTCATCAAACAGGGTTGAACGAATTTGATAGGGTCACAGGGGGTGGCCTTGTTCCAGGCTGCGCTATTCTATTGGGCGGAGACCCAGGCATCGGAAAATCGACACTTTTATTACAGGCGGTTTGCGCCCTCGCACAAAAGGGACTAGCCTGCGTTTATATTTCAGGCGAAGAGGCCGTTGATCAGGTTAGATTGCGCGCTCAACGATTGGGGCTTGATAAAGCCCCCGTGGCTTTGGCATCAGCAACAAATGTTCGTGAAATCGCGGCGACTATTGAAGCAAGTAAAATTGATGTTTTGATAATAGATTCAATTCAAACGATGTATGTTGATACGGTTGAATCCGCACCGGGGACAGTAACGCAAGTAAGAACAGCTGCGCAGGAATTAACACGGCTAGCAAAGAAAACTGGGACAGCTATTTTCTTTGTGGGGCATGTCACTAAAGATGGGCAAATTGCGGGCCCCCGTGTTTTGGAACATATGGTTGATACAGTTCTTTACTTCGAAGGGGACAGGGGACATCAATTCCGTATCTTACGAACTGTCAAAAATCGCTTTGGCCCGACAGACGAAATTGGTGTTTTTGAGATGGGAGAATTAGGTCTCTCTGAAGTTGCTAATCCATCCGCACTTTTTCTCTCTCAACGTCAATCTGAATCAACAGGAAGTGCTGTTTTTGCAGGGATGGAGGGAACACGCCCGATATTGGTTGAAGTTCAGGCGTTGGTGGCTCCGGCTCCCTATGGAACTCCTCGCCGTTCGGTGATTGGATGGGATACAAATAGATTATCAATGATTTTAGCAGTTTTAGAAGCTAGATGTGGAATGGCTTTTTCAGGAAGCGAAGTTTACCTCAACATGGCGGGTGGAATTCGTATTACTGAACCTGCTGCCGATTTGGCGGTTGCCGCGGCACTAATTTCCGCACTTCAGGGGCGGGCAGTTCCTGCAGAGGCCGTATTTTTTGGTGAAATTGGGTTATCGGGCGAAATTCGTGCTGTGTCCCAACCCGACCAAAGATTAAAAGAGGCTGCAAAATTAGGGTTTACCGAAGCCTGTATCACTGATCGAACAGGAAGTAAGAAAAAACAGACAGTCATTGAAGGCATGAGCATCCAAGAAATAAGGCATTTAGATGATTTGATTGCTTTGTTGAGAGAGGGCGGGCTTTCGCCTTCAAAAAACAGTCGGTTTGGATAGCCCATTCGGCTTGCAATCAATCTTGTTTTCGCCTATCTATGGCCTTTAATCATTTCAGCAAGGTTACAGATTTATGGATATTTCTGTTTTGGTCGATATTGGCGTTATCGTAATTCTCCTCATTTCTGCTGGAGTTTCATTTTTTCGAGGACTTATTCGAGAAGTATTGACTATTCTAGGTGTGCTTGGGGGAGGGTTTGCCGCTTTATCCTTTGGGGGAAGTGTTGTTCCTCTGACATCAAAATGGTTTGGAATTGAAGAAGGCAAAGAGGCTGGAAAATTATTTGATTTGATTCCCATGGAATTAGCCGCTCAACTAACAGCCTATGCTGGAATATTTATTATTGTCTTTATCATTCTTCAACTTGCTAGTCATTTGATTTCAAGTGCGGCACAGGCAATTGGATTGGGTCCTATTGATAGAACACTAGGAATTTTCTTTGGCCTTGCGCGCGGGCTTTTGTTGTTGGCTGTTCTATATCTTCCGTTCCATCTTATTTTACCTGAAGACAGTAAAAAGCAATGGTTTGAAAAATCACAAACGATGGTTTTTATCCAAGGAGCAACCGAATGGCTGATTTCCTTTATGCCTCACAATAAATCTTCGTCTGATATTGTTGATGACACGCGCAATAAATTAAACAAAATTGATATTTTGGGCGATAAGCGCATCGATGATTCAAGCCCAACAAAAGAAGAAACTAAATCTGATGGGTATTCGAATAAATCAAGAGAAACGATGGAAGATATCATCAAAAATAAATTGGAAGAACCAAAGAAGGCCTATAATGAATAATCTGACCACACATCCATTTGAAAATTCATATGAAGATTGTGATGATAAATTTCATGAGGAATGTGGTGTGTTTGGAGTATTTGGTCATGATGATGCCGCAACATTAACGGCACTTGGTCTTCATGCTTTGCAACACCGAGGACAAGAAGCGTCGGGTATTGTCTCTGTTGAAGGACAGCAATATTTTGCTCATCGTGGACTTGGTCTTGTTGACAGTATTTTTAATGATGTTGCAACAATTGCTATGCTAAAAGGAAATGCAGCGATAGGTCATAATCGATACGCAACCACGGGTGGGTCTGGTCTTCGTAATGTACAGCCTTTCTTCGCTGATTTGTCTTTTGGTGGCTTTACAGTGGCGCATAATGGAAATTTAACCAATGCGATGAAATTGCGTCATGAATTATCCGCACAAGGGGCTATTTTTCAATCGACGGGGGATACCGAAGTTATTCTTCATTTGGTTGCGTTATCAAGAAAGAAAAATGTTTTTGATAGAATAGTAGAAAGTCTAAAAACAATTGAAGGAGCATACTCCTTGGTTCTTCATGCAGAAGGACAAATGATAGGAGTTCGTGATCCAAATGGATTTCGCCCATTGGTTTTGGGTAGATTAGGTCAGGCCTATATTTTGGCGTCCGAAACATGTGCCTTGGATATAATTGGCGCAGATTACGTTCGCGATATTGAAGCGGGTGAAGTTGTTGTCATTTCTGATAAGGGTGTTCAAAGTCATCATCCATTTGCGCCTGCCGCAAATCGGTTTTGTATTTTTGAATATATCTATTTTGCTCGCCCTGACAGTATTATTGAAGGTAAATCAGTCTATGATAAACGAAAAAATATTGGTGTTGTGTTGGCTGGCGAGGCCCCGTGCGATGTTGATTTAGTTGTCCCTGTGCCTGATAGTGGTGTCCCTGCGGCGATTGGATATGCTCAGGCTACAGGAATACCATTCGAGCTAGGGATTATTCGCAATCATTATGTTGGGCGTACATTTATTGAACCAACCCAAAAAATTCGCCATCTTGGTGTCAAACGCAAACATAATGCTAATCGGGGATTGATTGAAGGCAAAAGAATTGTCCTTGTTGATGATTCAATCGTTCGTGGGACAACATCCAAAAAAATTGTTGAAATGATGCGGGCCGCAGGGGCAAAAGAAGTTCATATGCGCATAGCTTGCCCCCCTACAAAGCACAGTTGCTTTTATGGGATAGATACTCCGTCATCAGAAGAATTACTGGCATCAACAAATTCGATTGAAGAGATGGCAAAGTTTATTGGTGTTGATAGTTTGGCATTCATCTCAGAAGATGGACTTTATCGTGCCATGGGTGAACAGGGTCGTAATGCCAAAAATCCACAATTTTGTGATGCCTGTTTTACAGGCGATTACCCTGTATCATTGACTGATCAAATTCTTAAAAAGGCCTGTTAGAAATGAAACGTGAAAAAAGATTAGATGGTCGTGTGGCATTGGTAACGGGAGCATCTCGTGGCATTGGTGCCGCTGTTGCCAAGGAACTCGCCTTGGAAGGCGCTCATGTTATTCTTTTGGCGCGTGATAAAATAGGTTTGGCAGAAACTTACGATGCCATCAATGATAATGGTGGAACATCAACTATCATGCCGTTTGATTTAACAAAAATTGATGAACTTGAAGCCTTGGGGCCTACAATTTTGGAACGTTTTAAACGTCTTGATATTTGGGTGGCGAATGCTGGAAAATTAGGGACGCTTACTCCCATATCGCATTCTAAAATTAAAGAATGGCGAGATGTCTATACAGTAAACGTTATATCTAATGTTCAGATGATACGAACACTAGAACCTCTTTTAAAAGCATCTGATGCAGGGCGTGCTATTTTTGTGGGCTCAGGAATTGGTGTTGATCCTTACGCATTTTATGGAGAATATGGCGTAAGCAAAGCGGCGGTTATGTTTATGGCACGAACATGGGCCGAAGAAGTTAAACATACAAATATAAAAATCAATATTGTCCGTCCTGGGGCTGTTGATACGGATATGTTGACGGAAGCTTTCCCAGGAGGCTACCATGCCGCCGATTTACGCATGCCTGAGCAAGTGGCACCTATGTTTGTTGAACTCGCTCTTCCAAGTTGTGAACGTCACGGGGAAATTGTTCGACCCGAAGATTTTGGGTTATGACTTTTCATCAGGAGGAGTTTCTTTTGGTGCAGGAGAATTTTTATCTGCAACAACTTCACTTACCTCCTGAGCCTTTTCTGATTTAATAGATTCTTCTGATGCTTCTGCTAAAGTTTCAGCGTAAATATTTCTTCCTTTGCCCGTTTCCAATAAATTTTGCCGACACAGCCATGTCCATGCCGCCATACAGGCAGAGACAAGAAACAAAATAATTGCCCATGTATTGGTCATTGATCCAATATCAAACTGCCTGTCTTCGACATCATCACGAACACAATCTGACATCTCGCGGCCATTTAAATCAACAAAGGCTTTGGTGACGTCTAAACGTACACCCACACGATTACCTGTCAGTGGACCCTCAAAACGAAGTGCATCGGTGGTTTGCAGCCAAGATCCTATTTGGGCTTGTTTACACCCTTCAAGTAAATCTTGTTCGAGTGAATTTTCAGGAGAATCACCGTAAAAGCGGGCATAGTTTAAAATAGGGTCTTCGTATCTATCTTTTAAAGAATCAAGTCGCCCAATCTGGTATTGACCAGTGACCCATGTTCCTATTGACGCTATCAACATAAAAAAGGCAAACAAACCCCATAGTTTCCAACGACCTATAAGGCCATTTCCTATATTCATTAGCTGTGGAAAATTAAGTGGAATCATATTTTAAGTCTTAGCACGGGTTTATAAGGAAATGTAGTCATTTTTGACTTCGTCCTTGCACTTTTTTGAAGGAAGATTTAAGAGATTGAAATGGCACAATCTTCGCAAATCATTGATGGAAAATCTATTTCCGCAAAGCTTCTGACTAAAATTTCAGAAGAGGTGGGATTATTGGATGTAAAACCCGTGTTAGCTGTTATTTTGGTTGGAGATAATCCTGCAAGCCATGTTTATGTTGGAAATAAAATCAAAGCCTGCATGAAGACTGGAATTCAATCGGTTGAACATCGCTTGCCTGCGACATCAACCCAAGATGAGATAGCAAAAATTATTCTGGATTTAAACCAAGACGCTGCAATAAACGGGATTTTGCTTCAACTTCCTTTGCCAGATGGAATTGATTCTGATGCTCTGATACAAATGATTGCGCCTCAAAAAGATGTGGATGGCCTAACCATACCTAATATCGGGAAATTGGTCGCTGGATTGAATGGGATGGTTCCATGTACCCCGCAAGGTTCTATTAAACTGATTAAATCTCTGAAAGAAGACTTAACGGGTCTTCATGCTGTTGTGATTGGGCGGTCATTATTATTTGGGAAACCTATGGCTCAGTTATTGCTTGCTGAAAATTGTACTGTCACGACCGCCCATTCAAAAACCCATGATTTGCCAAAAATCTGCAGGTCAGCGGATATTCTGGTGGCAGCTGTGGGGCGGCCGAAAATGGTCAAAAGTGACTGGGTCAAGGCTGGGGCAATTGTGATTGATGTCGGCATTAACCGTCTAGAGAATGGTAAAATATGCGGGGATGTTGATTTCGAAGATGTATTACGTGTTGCAGGCTTTGTTAGTCCTGTTCCAGGTGGCGTTGGCCCCATGACCATTGCCTGTTTGATGGCCAATACCTTAAAAGCCTATTACTATTATCATAATAAATAGAACCAGATAACCTCATTTATCAAAAGTTTTATTTGACAAAATCATAATTTATCCATAAATGATTGTTCATAATAATTTTTATTTAAGGGAGTTTACAATCTATGAATGCAATTTCTGGAAATACTTTGGTTGAGCCTCAAACAACTGATGAGCAACATTTTTGGTCTTTATTTAAACCTTCAATACTTCCTTCTACAGTGGCAGATAGACAAAAAGTTGAAGATATTAAACTCGAAGATGCTCGGTATCATTTGGGAGCCATATTTAATATAGAGTCTGGCATAACAGTTATTGCTGTTCCAGTTTGTGGATTGCAAGGATTACAAAAATTTTATAAGACATCAACCTCAGATGATAGCAAATACCTTATGGCTGCGGGTTTTAAAAAGTCTACTATCAGCGCACCTGCTGTTGAATTAGTTAGATAATAAAGAGTATCGGGATTAGACAGATGGAATACCAACCGCAAATCAATGTTCATGGTCAACAAGGTCAAGGAAACTGGCTTATAACTTTGTGTGCAGCGTTTGCAGTTACCTATACGGGATGGAAAAACCCCCAGAATTTACCGCTATATCAAGAATTTAAGGATGTAGCCACCTATGTACAATCAATTAAGCCTCTGGATAAATGTACAATGCAGGCATTAAGCAGAACACCGCCTATTGGCTGTGAAACTACGCTAAAATAGAAAATCTCTAAAATTCCCAGAAAAGGGGATTTTTTATTGCTCTGCATCTTGCTCTTACTTCTTCGCTGGGCTATTTATAGCCTCATGAAAATAGTCAAAATTCAAAATATCGAAGTTGCCAATAATAAGCCCTTTGTTTTGTTTGGTGGGTTGAATGTCCTTGAAGATTTGGATATCACCTTACGCGCGGTAGAGGTTTATAAAACTATTACTGATAAATATAAAATTCCCTATGTCTTCAAAGCTAGTTTTGACAAAGCCAATCGGTCTTCAGTCAATAGTTACCGTGGCGCTGGCCTGATAAAAGGCATGGAAATATTCCGTAAGGTCAAAGAACAGTTTGATAATGTTCCAATTATCACGGATGTTCACGAAATTGACCAATGCCAAACTGTTGCAGATGTGGTTGATGTAATTCAACTACCTGCATTTTTAGCCCGCCAGACAGATTTGGTTGAGGCAATGGCTAAAACAGGGGCAGTGATTAACGCTAAAAAACCACAATTCATGTCGCCCTATCAAGTGGGAAATATCATCGATAAATTTGCTGAATGTGGCAATGACCAAGTCATACTTTGTGAACGTGGCCATTGTTTTGGCTATGATAATTTAATTGTTGATCCAATGGCATTTGGCGTAATGAAAGAAATGTCGGGCGGTGCGCCGATTATTTGCGATACGGTTCATGCCTCACAAATGCGATTACCAGGTAGCGAAGCATCAGGCGGTCGTCGCGCATTAGTACCTGATTTAACCCGTGCTGTGTTGGCAATTGGTATTGCAGGAATATTTATTGAGGCCTATGACAACCCAGATAAAGCTAAATGCGACGGACCATCAGCCTTACCATTTAACAAACTCGAACAATTTTTAACCCAAGCCAAAGCTATTGACGACCTTGTAAAGTCAATGGACTTGGTAGATATACAATAGAATTTTTAACAGGAGAAAATTAAAATGACTGCAATTATTGATATTTACGCCCGCCAAATTTTAGATAGCCGTGGGAACCCAACTGTAGAGGTTGATGTAACACTTGAAAGTGGAGCGACAGGTCGCTTTGCTGTTCCGTCTGGTGCATCAACAGGAGCCCACGAAGCGGTTGAACTTCGTGATGGGAAGAAAGACTTCTACGGCGGAAAATCTGTTCAAAATGCGGTTGATAATGTGAACGGTGAAATTGCCGAAGAAATTTGTGGGATGGATGGCGAAGCTCAAGGTGTGATTGACCGCATGATGATTGAACTGGACGGCACTGAAAATAAAGGCCGTCTCGGTGCAAATGCTATCCTCGGTGTCTCACTGGCTTGCGCCCGTGCTATGGCTGAAGAAATGTCACAACCTATCTTCCGTTATGTGGGTGGCGTTCATGCTCATTTGTTGCCTGTGCCGATGATGAATATTATTAATGGCGGAAAACATGCGGATAATCCGGTGGATTTCCAAGAATTTATGATTATGCCTGTCTCTGCGCCAAACTTTGCCGAAGCTGTTCGTTATGGATCAGAAATTTTTCATGAGCTTAAGAAAAATTTATCTGCTGCTGGGATGAATACCAATGTTGGTGATGAAGGTGGGTTTGCTCCTGCGGTCAAATCAGCAACCGAAGCATTAGATTTTATCATGAAGTCGATTGAGAGTGCAGGGTATAGGGCAGGAGAGGATATTATGATTGCGCTTGATGTTGCCTCAACTGAATTTTACAAAGACGGCAAATATCATTTGGAAGGCGAAGGTCGTGTTTTGTCCACGGCTGAGATGATTAAATATTACGAAGAACTTTGTGCAAAATATCCAATCGTGTCTATCGAGGATGGTCTTGCCGAAGATGATTGGGATGGGTGGGTTGCTCTCAATAAATCTCTAGGTGATAGAATACAATTAGTCGGCGATGATTTATTTGTGACCAATCCGAAACGACTTGCGATGGGAATTGAGAAAAAAGCGGCGAATGCCATTCTTGTTAAAGTCAACCAAATTGGAACATTGTCTGAAACATTGGAAGCTATTCAGATGGCACAAAAAGCAGGGATGGGGGTTATTCTCTCTCACCGCTCTGGCGAAACTGAAGATTCAACGATTGCAGATTTAGCAGTAGCAACTAATGCAGGACAAATTAAAACGGGGTCACTCTCACGTTCCGACAGAATTGCAAAATATAATCAACTTATTCGTATTGAAGAAGAATTAGGCCCGATTGCAGAATATGCAGGGGTATCAATTTTGCGTTCTGTTCCCTCCAAAATGACAGCCAAGAAAAATGCAGCGTAATTTTTTATAGTTTATCATTTAATCCCGCTGAAAGGCGGGATTTTTTGTTTCTTTCATTTGATTCTGAGTATGTTAAAATCAGGCTATGAAATATATTAGGGCTATATTTAAAGATAAATTTTTATTGCTAGGGGCATTTTTTATATTATTGCCGAGTTCGTTTTTATTATTTTGCGGGGAACAAGGTCGGGTCTTTATTGTAACACCCGTTGCAATTGACCCTCAATTTAGTCAAACAATTCTTTATATGTTTGAACATACAATTGATGGGGCAGAAGCTCTGGTTATCAATCGACCCTATCCAGATGAGAAAAAAAACAAGCTTCCTTCTTATCTTACCCAAAGGAAAATCCCCCTTTTCTGGGGTGGGCCAGTGGGCGATACAGATATGATTTTTATCATGAAATTAAATGGCGAAAATAGGCCGAATGTTAAAAAATTTGATACATGGGTCATAGACGATCCATTGATACTGGATAAGATTGAAAAATCACCCCTTAAATATCGCATCTATATTGGGTCAGCAAATTGGCAAGCTTTACAGTTCGAGATGGAAAGATTAGCAGATATTTGGTTCTTTGGCGTAAAAAGGTCAGAGATATTTCCAAAAATATTTGATCAAAATAAATGGAATTCAAAAGATTTATGGCTTAAAGCATTGGAGAAATCTGACTTTTATAAAAAACAGAATATCAGTCGTCTTTCACGTGCGTAACATTTATAAATCTATTCATTTCTTAAAAAATCCATGACAGGTCTTGAAAGAACAGTATAGAGAGAGAGTAAACCTGTTGCAAAAATAATCATAAACCCTGCGGATATAATGATGATACTCGTCAGAGGATAGAAAACCCATCCTAAATCCATCAATGGCTCCATGACCCCCCAACTAACGGCTATTCCAAAAAATCCTGCAAGCAATGTTGAACACAGCCCAAGCAAAATAAATTCAATACTTAGGCTTTTGAGAATTAAAGACTGAGGTGTTCCCATGACTTTTAAAATAACCGTGTCATAGCTTCTTTGTAATCGTGTTGTTCCCAATGCCCCGACCAGAACAAAAATTCCTGTCAAAAGACAAAGAATAGTCATCACCCGAATAGCAGTCACTAATTGGTCTAGTATGTTTTGTACAGATTCAATGGCTTCGGTGACTCTAACCATTGAAATATTGGGAAAGGATTTACTGATTGCGCGCTGTAATTGGGCTTCTGAATCTGGCGGAGCTATCACAGTTGCTAACCAACTATGGGGTGCGCCTTCAAGGGTTCCAGGGGCAAATGTAATCGCAAAATTGATTGTAAAACTTGTCCAATTAACTTCACGAATATTAGCAATTTTTGCAGTAATATCACGTCCAAGAATTGTGACTGTTATCTCATCTCCAACTTTAACCCCGAACCCTTTCTGAATGTCATCAACGACTGAAATTAAAGGAGGGCCGTTGTAATCTTTAGGCCACCATTCCCCAGATGTGATAAGGCTATGTGCGGGCTGACTTGTTGTATAGGTGAAACCACGGTCATTTTGAAGCAACCAACTTTCGCGAGTATCTATAAGGGCCTCTGCGGCAGGTACGCCGTTTACAGACTTAATACGTCCACGTAAATTGGGTGTCATGACCAGATTTGATGCATTGGGCCAATTTTCTAAAAATGCTTTAAAATCATTTTTCTGGTTTGGTTGGACATCCAGAAAGAAAAATGATGGCGCATCTTTGGGCATACGTTCCGACAAAATACCTCGCATATTGCGATCAATTAAAGTAACTGATGCCAAAACAGTAAGCCCAATTCCAATTGATATAAGAGTGAGTATTGTTGCATTTCGAGGGCCGCTGAGATTTGTTAAAGCCAGTCGTAACGGAAGAGGAGCCTTATTTGTATTGCGTGAGGCTATTTTTATAATGAGAAAGCCTAAACCATAAAAAATGATAAAACAAAGAAATGCCCCAATAATAAAGGCTAAGGAAAATACTTTGAAGGTCGATGTTTCAAAAATAAAAAATGATAAAGCAAGTGCAGCGAATATTATAAATAAAATTATATCATTTTTAGGTCTTTGATAATCAATGGATGCCCCCCTACGAAATAAAAGCAGGGGAGATGCTAATTCAGCCTGCCCCAATGGCCAAAGTGCAAACAGCCAAATAGTTAGAAGTCCGAAAACAGTTGGAATGATAAGGCTACCCAAACTGAATTTCAATTCAATTGGAAATGGTAACATATTCTGAATGGACGATAATCCTAGCCAAGGAATAAGTGATCCCAGAGCTAGGCCTAGAATAATCCCTATTACAGTTAGAAATCCAATTTGCCAAAAATAAATTTTCCTCACAAGATGATTAGGTGTCCCAATCATTTTATAAATGGCAATTGAAGTTAATCGTGTTTCGAAATAAGCACGAAGTCCATTTGAAATGCCAATGCCTCCAATCAGAAGAGCAGATAGCCCAACAAGTGTCAGGAATTGTAATACATTATTCACAAAACGTTGAATTTGGGGGGATGCATTTTCATGGGTTTGGATGCGCCACGTGGCCATTGGAAAGGCATTTTTAAATTCATCAAGCGAAGGTGTTTTTCCTTCTGGCCATCTGATACGCAGGTCATAATTGATAAGACTTCCGGGGTTTTGAAGCCCTGTCTTCTTAAAATCCTCAGCAGACATCATAACTCGCGGAGCTAAGCCAAAGCGTCCACCTCCAGCTTTATCTGGCTCATTGACTATCCAGTCTACAATCTGAAAATTTGCATTTCCTAATTGAACGACGGATCCATTTGTAAGATTTAGTCGAGCTTGAAGTGTGGGATCTAAAACAGGCCCTTTTTTTAATTGAGTTTGTAAGGCTTGATTTGAAGTGAGACCAAAATCACCATAGAGAGGATAGAGCGTATCAACAACTTTTAATTCAACCAATGTTGTATCGCCAGTTTCAGGGTTAATCAGCATTGGGCGGAATTCAATTGTCTCTGAGAGAGTTGCCCCTTTGCCATGAAGCCAATCACGCTCGGCTTTTCCGATGGGAGTGTAAATTTGACGAATGACCCAATCTGCACCTAAGATTGTACGACTATTCTCACTAATGCTTCCTAAAACGCTTGCGGCGGATATTTGAAGGGCTGTGATGGCTGATAAACCAATCACTAAACAGCTAAGGACAAGTGCGAAAGATTTGAACGATCCTCGAATATCTCGTATGGCCCAAATCAAAGAGAGACTTGCGTCTGATTTAAGCATTTTTTGAAACTTTCTTTGAAATATGACCATCAAGAAGATGAATTTGTTCATCGCACTTAGCGGCAATTTGTAAATCATGCGTGATAAGAATAAGTGTTGTTCCTGTATTTCTGACCTGTTCTTCAATTAACGACATGACTCGTTCCCCGTTTTCCTGATCAAGATTTCCTGTTGGTTCATCGGCGAGGAGAATAGGAGGGTTACCAATCATAGCCCGTGCCAAGGCTACACGTTGTTGTTCACCTCCAGATAAGGCGCTTGGGAGGTGGTCAAGGCGATGACCTAGCCCTAATTTTTCTAAAAGAAGTGTGGCTTGTTTATTTGCGTCTTTATCATGTCGTAACTCAAGAGGAATTTTAGTGTTCTCAAGCGCGGTTTGTGAGGGAAGAAGATGAAAGTTTTGAAAAATTATCCCAACATTTTTCTGACGCCATTTTGTCATTTCTTGCTCTTTATCAAGTGATAATTTCTGTCCTTCAAAAAGAATATTTCCGTTAGAGATGGGAATAAGACCTGCGCACGCCATCAGTAATGTCGTCTTTCCAGACCCTGATGGCCCAACGACAGCAATCATTTTGCCTCGACTGATGGTCAGAGAGATATCTTTTAGGATTGATAATTGCCCCCCCTTGCTTGGCAGGGAAACTGATATAGATTGTAAATTAAGAATATCTTGCATATTTGACCTGTAATATAATTTATTTGAAAGATTATAATGATATATCCGATTGAAATATACCATCAGACTATGAAATCAATGTGCAGACTAACATTTTGTACTTTGACAGCAAGTTTTATTGCGCTTTGTTTATGGGCGAATATGGCGTTGGCGGAAACCTCACTGAGGATTGTGGTTTTGGGGGATAGTTTGATATCTGGCTATGGGTTGCAAGGGGGCGAGGCATTTCCTGAACAACTGCAAATCGCCCTTCAAGCGGATGGATTAAATGTAAAGATTGAAAATGCAGGCGTGTCAGGTGATACAAGTGCGGGCGGATTATCACGACTTGATTGGTCAATTGATGGTTTGCAAAAACCAGATTTGGTGATTGTGGCCTTGGGGGCCAATGATATGCTGCGGGGACTTCCTGTGGCAGAGACGAAAAAAAACATTAGAGGTATTTTACAGAAACTTCAGGAAAAGGATATTAAGGTCCTATTGATAGGAATGCATGCTCCCCTTCAATACTCACTTTTATTTCGCAATGGGTTTGATAAAATTTATTCGGATTTAGCTAAAACGTTTAATGTTCCTTTGTATCCTTTTTTCTTAAAAGATGTGGCTTTAAAGGCAGACTTAAATCAAGCCGATGGATTGCACCCCAATCAGAAGGGGGTCGCAGTCATGGTTCAAAACCTGAAACCCATCGTTCAAAATGCCCTCAAAAATTAAATATTTTCACTTTTCGACATTTACAAACGAATCGGTTTGATTCACACTGATTGAATGAAACAGCTTTTAGAACATCATGCTTTGGTGAAGAAAAACCTACTGACTTTGGTTGGCATTGGCATCTGTTTTTATTTTTCATACCATCTTTTGCAAGGCGAACGGAGTTATTTTCGCTTGTTGAGCCTGCAACAAAATATTTCGGAAATGAAAGCTAAAAATAATACTCTTGATGTTACTCAAACCAATTTAGAGACCCGAGTTTCAATGCTTCGTAGTGGCTCAATTGATAAGGATTTACTTGAAGAACGTGCGCGCATCACCCTTGGTTTTCGTAATGAAGGTGAGAAGGATATTCTCACCAAAGACTAAAGCTCTAAAATTACAAATATTATAATTAAAACAATGTGTTGCGCCGCACAAAACTTTGTTTTTTTGCTGGAAAATCAGTATAAAATCGTTTATCAATCCTCATCAATTATAAAATGAGGTTTTGCCCGTGTCAAAAGACAACACAAAAAAGTCTAATCTAAAAACTGTTCCTCTAACTAACAGTAATAAAATGCCATCCATGGAGGAACTTAAAAAACTATATCGCGATATGTTACTTATTCGCCGTTTTGAAGAAAAAGCGGGTCAACTTTACGGTATGGGTTTAATTGGTGGATTCTGTCACTTGTATATTGGTGAAGAAGCTGTGGTCACTGGCGTTCAATCAGTGCAGAAAAAACAAGATACAACGATTACTGCCTATCGTAACCATGGCCATATGCTGGTGTCTGGGATTTCTGCCAATGAGGTTATGGCAGAGCTGACTGGACGCGAGGGCGGATGTTCCCGAGGTAAGGGGGGATCGATGCATATGTTCTCAATTGAAAATGGTTTTTATGGCGGTCATGGCATTGTAGGGGCGCAAGTTTCTATCGGGACTGGGCTTGGGTTCGCCCATAAATATAGGGGCGATGGTGGGGTTGCTATTGCCTATATGGGCGATGGTGCCGCTGATCAGGGGCAAGTTGCTGAAAGTTATAATATGGCGGCGCTTTGGACTCTTCCTGTGCTCTATATTGTTGAAAATAATCAGTACAGTATGGGAACATCCACCAAACGCCATGCAGCAGGTGAATTTCATCGGCGTGGTGAGGGGTTTGGTATTAAGGGTGAGAAAGTTGACGGCATGGATATTTTTGCCGTACGTGAAGCTGCAAGTCGTGCGCTTGATGATATTCGCGCAGGCAACGGCCCCTATATTCTAGAGATGGTAACCTATAGATACCGTGGTCACTCTATGTCTGACCCTGGAAAATATCGTTCAAAAGATGAAGTTGAAAAATTTAAAACTGAACGTGACCCAATTGAAGGTGTGAAATCTGCTCTGCTAAAAGAATATGGCGTAACCGAAGATGACCTGAAACCAATTGATAAAGAGGTGAAGGATATCGTAACCGAGTCTGCCCAATTCAGCCAAGATTCTCCATTCCCTGATGAGTCTGAATTATGGACTGATGTGATGAAAGAAGTGGTTTAGTTTTCAGTGAATAGTTTGCAGTAAATAATTTACAGTAAGAGAGAATTTATAATGTCTATCAATATACTAATGCCAGCACTATCACCGACGATGACTGAGGGAAATTTGGCGCGTTGGATTAAGAAAGAGGGTGATGTTGTTAAAGCTGGACAAGTGATTGCCGAGATTGAAACCGATAAGGCAACGATGGAAGTTGAAGCGGTTGATGAAGGCATCCTTGGCAAAATTTTGATTGCTGAGGGAACTCAAGGCGTTGCAGTCAATACGCCAATTGCTATCTTATTTGAAGAAGGCGAGACCGAAGCGTCTGTACCTTCACCTACACCTAAAATGTCAGATGCTCCTGAAATTCCATGTATTCCAAATACTGCGCCAATTGTAATATCACCATTTGAGACGACTGTAGCTACACAACCTGCAGGCAAGGAAATTGCTAACCGCGATATTTTATATGCTCAAGGGATTGTGATTGAGCCGCCGCCATTTGATGAAGCTAAATTTATGGGCCATACCCAACCTATGCAGGTTCGTGAAGCTTTACGCATGGGCATGTCTGAGGAAATGCGTAAGGATAAAGATGTATTCCTCTTAGGTGAAGAGGTTGCAGAATATAATGGGGCCTATAAGGTATCTCAAGGCATGCTTGAAGAATTTGGTGATAAGCGGGTGATTGATAGCCCCATCACGGAACATGCCTTCACAGGTCTTGGTATTGGTGCGGCAATGACGGGGCTTAAACCGATTATCGAATTTATGTCGATGGATTTTGCAATGCAGGCCATGGATCAAATTATTAACTCTGCCGCCAAAACGCTTTATATGGCGGGTGGAAAATTGGGTTGCCCGATTGTCTTCCGTGGACAGAACGGCGCTCCGGGTAAAGTGGGGGCGCAACATTCACAATGTTATGCGTCATGGTTTGCTCATGTACCGGGGATGAAAGTTGTGGCTCCTTGGTCTGGTGCAGATGCTAAAGGGCTAATGAAAGCATCCATTCGCGACCCGAACCCCGTGATGATTTTAGAACATGAATTGATGTACGGGCAAATTTTTGATGTACCTGTTGATGATGAATTTGTAATACCTATTGGGCGTGCCAAAATTGAACGTGAAGGAAAGGATGTAACTATCGTTGCCTTCTCCATCATGGTTGGTAAAGCTTTAGAAGCTGCTAAAGTTTTGGCAGAGCAGGGAATTGATGCAGAGGTGATTAACCTTCGCACCATTCGCCCACTTGATAGATGGACAATTATTGAGAGTGTCAAAAAAACCAATCGCGTTGTGACCTGTGAAGAAGGTTGGCCATTTGCAGGAATTGGTGCAGAAATTGCGGCGTTGATTGGTGAACATGCATTTGATTATTTGGATGCCCCCGTTGCCCGTGTTTGTGCGGCGGATGTCCCAACACCGTACGCTTTCAATCTAGAAAAACTGGCAACACCACAGCCCGAAAATATTGTCGAAGCTGTTAAAAAAGTTTGCTATCGGTAGAATATGAGCGTGAGACCGTTGATATAAAGTAGGTAAAAATGATAAATTTAAAAATTGCTTTAATTATTTTGATTGTTTTTGGATTTGTATATGGGGATGCGTATTCTAAAAATATAACATATGGAGACTTTTTATCTACTCAGAGTGAATTACCAAATTTTGAGAGCTATAAAACTGAAATACTTCCTTTTACTCCCGCAAAAGAATTGAAGATTTCTAAGAAAGAGTCGGGCTGGATATATCGAAATACACTAAGAAAAGCATTTAATGAAGATGCTAACTTCTCAGGTCACTATATTATTTCAAGTATAGGCTGTGGCAGTCCATGCCAGATTAACTTTATACTAGATAAAGCTACAGGAAGGGTTGTTGATAGTTTTGAATCATCCGTTGGCGTATTGTTCAACAAAGATAGCAATTTAATAATTGTTAATCCTTCCGAAGGTTATGAGGATACCCTTTTAGATGAGTTTCCATTATGGTTGGAGATGTCATTCTATGAACTTAGTAATAATAAACTTCGTTTAATAAAAGAACTTAAAATAGATTCTACTAAAAAGTCTGAGGAATAAAAAATGCCAATCAATATTTTAATGCCTGCACTCTCCCCAACAATGACCGAGGGAACGCTTGCCAAGTGGTTGAAAAAAGAAGGCGATGTCGTGAAGGCTGGCCAAGTGATTGCCGAGATTGAAACCGACAAAGCAACAATGGAAGTTGAAGCAGTTGATGAGGGGGTTCTTGGTAAAATACTGATTGCAGACGGAACATCAAATGTCGCCGTGAACACCCCGATTGCGGTGTTATTGGAAGAGGGGGAAAGTGCGTCTACCTTATCCATTGCAACAATACCAAAAACTGCGCCAGCCCCACAAGTATCTGCTCCAGCAACTCCAACCACACCTGTTGTATCTTCATCATCTATCCCTTTGACTTCATCTGGAGATCGTTTGTTTGCCTCTCCCCTCGCTCGCCGTATTGCTGAACAAAAAGGTGTTGATTTAAAATCAATCACTGGGTCTGGCCCACATGGGCGTATCGTTAAGAGTGATGTGGAGGGAGCTGTGAGTGGAGAGAAGAAAACTCCAACCATGGTAACAAATATTTCCGCTCAAAACTCATCACCCTCTGCTAAGACGCTTGCTGATATGCTTGGTATGGAATATACCGAAATTCCAAATAATAATATTAAGAAAGTGACTGCCCGTCGGTTGACAGAGGCCAAACAAACAATTCCTCATTTCTATTTATCGGTTGATTGTGTGTTGGATAAACTCCTTGCGGCACGCTCGGCGATGAATGATGCAGCGGACGGAGCATACAAACTCTCGGTTAATGACTTTGTGATTAAGGCGAATGCGATGGCGCTAAAAGCCTATCCTCCCGCTAATGTATCATGGACGGATGACGCTGTTCTGCAATATAAGCATGCTGATATTTCAATTGCGGTGGCAACACCAAACGGCTTGATGACACCAATTATTAAAGCTGCTGAGACTAAATCTTTATCAGAAATCTCGTCTGAAATGAAAGATTTGGCGAAACGTGCCAAAGAAGGAAAATTAAAACCTGTTGAATTTCAGGGCGGCACATTCTCAATTTCTAACCTCGGTATGTTCGGTGTCAAAAATTTCCAAGCGATTGTGAACCCACCCCAAAGCTGCATTATGGCGGTAGGGGCTGGTGAAGACCGTGTGATTGTTGAAAATGGTCAAATGGTTGTGCGGACAGTGATGACTGTTACACTCTCGACTGACCATCGCTCAGTTGATGGCGCGGTGGGAGCAGAATATCTACAACACTTTAAACGCTTCATTGAAAATCCAGTGTTGATGTTGGCGTAAACCATAAACGTCATTGCGGCGAAAGCCGCAATCGCATCTAAAAGAAAAGGGAGATCCCTGCTTTCGCAGGGATGACGAGAAAAAAAGGATAAAATGTGAAGGAAAATTTTTATGTTTATATTCTTACAAATAAATCTCACCACGTTGTTTATACGGGAGTAACTTCGGATTTAGTTAAAAGAATTTGGCAACATAAAAATAAAACGGCAGATGGATTTACATCTAAATATAATGTGAACAAGCTTGTTTATTTTGAAGTATATGATGATGCAGAAAATGCCATTAAACGTGAAAAAAATTTGAAAGACTGGAAGCGCGATTGGAAAGACCAGTTGATTGAAAAAGAAAATCCCGATTGGCAGGATTTATACCAAGATATTACCCATTAGCGTCATTCCTGCGGAAGCAGGAATCCCTCTTAAGTGAGATTGTGGTTTTCGCCGCAATGACGTAGAAGAAGAAACAAAAAAGGGAACGAAAAATGACTGAACAAAGTTTTGATATAATTGTAATTGGTGGGGGCCCCGGTGGCTATGTTGCGGCTATTCGTGCGGCACAATTAGGGATGAAGGCAGCCGTTGTTGAAGCCAACCATTTGGGCGGGATTTGTCTCAATTGGGGTTGTATCCCGACCAAGGCTTTGCTTCGTTCTGCGGAAGTCTTTCATCTCATGAATCATGCAGATGATTTTGGATTATCTGCTACAAATATTTCTTTTGATATTAAAAAAATTGTTGAACGCTCACGCGGAATATCAAAACAATTATCTGGCGGTATAGGCCATTTGCTTAAAAAAAATAAAGTGACTGTGTTCGATGCTTATGGTCGTTTGCAAGGCAAAGGCAAAGTGGAGATTGAGAAAAAAGATAAGACAAAGGAAATTTTATCTGCAAAACACATCATCCTTGCAACGGGTGCGAGGGCTAGGGTTCTTCTAGGATTAGAGCCTGATGGGAAACTAGTATGGACATATCGTGAGGCAATGGTACCTGATTTTATGCCAAAATCATTGCTTGTGATTGGGTCGGGCGCAATAGGAATTGAATTTGCATCTTTCTATCGCACCTTGGGTGCAGAGGTCACTGTGGTTGAGGTTTTAGATCGCATTATGCCTGTTGAAGATGAAGAAATTTCAGGCCTTGCCAGAAAATCATTTGAAAAGCAGGGTATGAAAATTTTAACCTCTGCTAAGGTTGTAAAATTAGAAAAGGGCGCAAATAATGTAACTTGTCATGTTGAAACGAATGGCAAGATTGAGAAAATTACAGTTGATCGTGTGATTGCGGCTGTTGGAATTGTAGGTAATGTTGAAAATCTGGGTCTTGAAAAGACCAAAGTTAAAACAGAAAAAGGCCAGATTTTAATTGGTAAATATTCTGAAACAGATGAACTGGGAATTTATGCAATCGGTGATGTCGCGGGTGCGCCGTGGCTGGCACACAAAGCGTCACATGAGGCTATTATTTGTATCGAGAAAATTGCAGGCCTTAAAGATGTTCATCCGCTTGATAAATCTGGAATTCCTGGCTGTACCTATGCCCATCCTCAAGTAGCATCGATTGGGCTGACTGAGGCCAAAGCAAAGGCTGCAGGGTATGAGATTAAAGTCGGGCGTTTCCCATTTATGGGGAATGGTAAGGCAATTGCTTTGGGTGAACCAGAAGGCCTGGTTAAAACCATTTTCGATGCTAAAACAGGTGCATTATTGGGTGCGCATATGATTGGTGCCGAAGTGACAGAGATGATTCAAGGTTTTGCAATTGGTAAAACGCTTGAGGCGACTGAGTTAGAATTTATGCATACTGTTTTCCCTCATCCGACGCTGTCCGAAATGATGCATGAGTCGGTATTATCAGCATATGGTAAAGCAGTTCATTTTTAATCATGAGAAAATCTGGATACCAAAAATTCTTAGGTCTTTTTTTACTCGTTCTTCTCTACGTTGTGACGTATAGAACTGATTTATTTAAGGTAGAACCGGTTAATCTTTACTCAGAAAGTAATGTTTTACAGACAAATTCTCTCGATACATCTCGAATTTGGACACGGGGGCCGATGGGAAATGCAGTAGAAAATGCAACTAAGCATTTTCAAAAACACGGTCATGAATTCGGATTTAAGACAGAGCAGGAATATGTCGCCGCTGCAGTGAAGTTTACAACAGAACCTCTTCCTACAGCCGTTTTAAAAAACATCCAAAGAGATGGAGATGTGGCGTTTTATAATCCCAAAACTGCTGAATATGGGGTTAGATCGAAAAATGGTTACATTCGAACCTATTTTAAATTGAATCCTCGAATTCATGGTTATAAAACGAATACAGATTATTTTAATGCACAAGCCAAAATTGGGTCTACTCCTCCTGCTAATGATAATCGTCAGAGATAGTACCCTTTACATTTTTATTTCGAATCGCCTATAATCTGTCTTTATCCTTCTGGGGAGGGGACGTTATTGGATATTCTTAGGCAAGAAAAAGACCTTATTCAAAGCTTTCAAAATGCTTCTTTTGTTCCATTTTCAGCTGGTCAAGCTGTTTATGTGTCTATCCCTGCCAACTGCTCAGAACAAAATAAATCAGGGTCTAGTATTTTCCGTACTACAAAGGAATAGTTGTTTTTTTGATTTTTCCCTGTTTTTTCAACAGATTAACTCTCTATCGCTTGACTCTTTTCCGCTATCACCTGAATATAAGTTCATAATGTCCATTTAATTATCTTAAGGGGAGACTGCATTATGACTCGTTCAGAATTGATACAAAATTTATCCGAACGTAATCCGCATTTATATTTACGCGACATTGAAAAAGTCGTTGATGCATTCTTTGGTGGCATCAGCGAAGCTTTGATGAAAGGGGATAGAGTCGAATTGCGAGGGTTTGGAACTTTCTCAGTTAAAGAGCGTGAAGCAAGGGTTGGTCGCAATCCACGAACAGGAGAATCTGTTAAAGTTGGAGCGAAGAGGTTACCCTTTTTTAAATCAGGAAAAGAACTTCGTGATCGCCTGAACACAGACGAATAATGAAAGCATAATAATAAAATGATGTGGCTTTTCAAATTTATTGTAACAATTTTCTTTGTAATTATAATTTTTTGGCTTTCTTTATTTAATCGTGATGCTGTTGAATTTTCCCTTTATCCTTTCATAGAAAGCGTATCATTTCCAAAAGCATTGATTATTTTGGGGTCTGTCTTAACTGGCTTTATTTGGGGGGCTTTAATCGTGTGGCTAAATGGTGGTCAAACTCGCTCTGAAATGCGCCAATTAAGGCGCGAAGTAAAATCTTTTGATGCGGCTAAAACAAAGTTAAAACAGGATATTGTCCTATGACAAAAATTTATTGTGCCATTGATACATCAGATATTTTAAAGGCGACAACGCTTGCAAAGCAAGTCAGTGAGGCAGGATGTGGTATCAAATTAGGGTTAGAATTCTTCTCATGTAATGGACCCGTAGGCATTGAGAGCATTTCGAAATCTTGTCCAGATGCAAAAATTTTTCTGGATATTAAGCTTCATGATATTCCAAATACTGTTGCTGGGGCATTGCGTGGAGTGGCTAGACTAGGTGTTTCCTATGTGAATTGCCATGCATCAGGGGGGCTAGAGATGATGAAAATGGGATTAGAGGCTTTGGAAGAGGAATCGACTAAGCTGGGCTTGTCAACACCAAGATTTTTAGCAGTCACTGTTTTAACGTCAATTGATAGTCAGGCTTTAAAGAGCTTGGGTCAGGGTGATAATTCTTCTGACCAAGTTATTCGTTTGGCAAAACTTACCAAAGACTCTGGGCTTTCAGGAATAGTATGTTCTGGTCAAGAAATTCAATTGATACGTGGGGCATTGGGTAATGATTTTGTTTTAATGGTTCCGGGGATTCGCCCTTTGGGAAGCGATGTAGGTGATCAAAAACGGGTTATGACCCCGCGTGAAGCAATGGATGCGGGGGCAACTCATTTGGTGATTGGTCGTCCGATTACTGGTGCAAAAGACCCTGCGCAGGCCGCAGCAGATATTTTAGGAACACTTTAGATGAAGGTTAAAAAATGCAAGAATTTTTACTAGGGAATTATCAATGGTTGGTTGCGCTTCACGTGATTGCGATGGTTGCCTATATGGCGGGGATGCTCTATCTTCCTCGGCTTTTTGTTTATCATGCACAGGCTATAATTGGTGGGGAACTATCCGAAACATTAAAAGTAATGGAGCGTCGTTTACTTAAGGCAATCATAAATCCTGCTTTATTAGTTATGGTCATTTTTGGAGGTTTAATGTTATATGCCAATCCTCAAATCGCTGTTGGAAATGGATGGATTCACGCCAAATTTCTTCTCGTGTTTTTTATGTTTGGGTGTCATGGTGTTTTTTCAAAATGGCGCAGACAATTTGCAGCAGACCAGAATACGCGCTCTGATAAATTTTACCGAGTCTGGAATGAAGTCCCAACAGTTTTAATGATTGCGATTATTATTCTGGCGATTGTAAAACCGTTCTAGGATTAATGGGATAAATGTATCCCAAGCCCAAGGCCTTCTGTCGTCCTTCCTTGTGCCTCACGCAGTAAGACCTTGATATGCTTAATGGAATATTGAGGAAATAAAGAAAATGACATGCCTTGAGCTTTATGTGCGTTAGAAAACCTGACTATTGGTGAATCGGTATCATCCATTTCATAGGGCTTAAGGATATTTTCAATCAACTCCATTAATTCCAAGCTACTACAAATAGTAAAGCAGAATACGACTTCATTTCTTTCGGAATTATAATTAGCTGTTGCAGACACATTATAAAGCTCATTCTCTGATGAGATGTCCCATATCGCTTTAGAGAAATTCATAGCTTCTTGATAGATATTGTTATTTGAATCATTTTGATTTGCACGCGTTGCTATTCTAAACGAGAAATTATCATCATCATCGACATGGTAAGACGTAAGGTAAGATTGGTCAGGTATACCTTGGGCATAACCCATTCGAAAATGTGAATCGAGGGCATTAAAAACTGCGCCAAAGAAAGGTGCGTATTGTTTAGGGGTGTTTGATTTTTGCGGAGAGCTGGAATTGGAAGCCATGCCGAAAGTTGGAAAAAGCGGTTTGGGAGATTTATCTGACATGTCATCCTTATTCTCAATTATTATATGAAAATAGACAAATGTAATAATTTATGCAATAATTATTATTGACTCTGAATTTTCAGATGTGTATAAATAGATTGTCTTTAACGAAACTCCTTAAATTACTGAATTTTAGCTGGGTTACCACCCAAGGAAAGTTTCATATCAGGCCAAAGGGAAATAGAAAATTCTCTGGTCAGATAGTTAAAACTCCCCAATAATTATTAAGAGCACATTTAGATATCTTACTTTTAACAATCAACCCACGAAAACCTTGCGCCTGCTCGGAAAATAATTTGAAAAAATCCCCCAACATTATAAAGAGAAAATCATGAATTTACAGGATCTTAAAACACGATCCCCGTCCGAACTTTTGGCATTTGCTGAAGAATTAGAAATCGAAAATTGCAATACAATGCGCAAACAGGACATGATGTTTGCTGTCCTTAAACGCCTTGCTGAACAACATGTGCCGATCTCAGGGGTTGGTGTTTTAGAAGTTTTGCAAGATGGGTTTGGCTTTCTTCGTTCACCTGAGGAAAATTATTTGCCAGGGCCTGATGATATTTATATCTCACCAAGTCAAGTCCGCCGTTTTGGCTTAAGAACGGGCGATATTGTCGAAGGTGAAATTCGCGCTCCAAAAGAATCTGAACGCTATTTTGCCCTTTTAAAGGTTGATAGCATCAATGGGGAAGCTCCAGAAAAAATTCGTCATCGTATTAACTTTGATAATTTAACCCCCCTCTATCCAGAACGCAAAATCAATCTGGAATTGGCCGACCCAACCAAGAAAAATATGACTCAACGCGTGATTGAATTAACATCTCCAATTGGATTTGGTCAAAGGGCATTGATTGTTGCCCCTCCCCGTGTTGGTAAAACTGTGATGTTACAAGATATTGCTCATTCGATTGCCACCAACCACCCTGAGGCCTATTTAATTGTCTTATTGATTGATGAGCGTCCAGAGGAAGTGACCGATATGGCTCGTTCTGTGCGTGGTGAAGTTGTCTCATCTACATTTGATGAACCCGCAGCACGCCACGTTCAGGTTGCCGAAATGGTCATGGAAAAAGCAAAACGTCTCGTTGAACATAAACGTGATGTCATTGTGCTTTTAGATTCTATCACACGTCTTGCGCGTGCCTACAACACGGTTGTCCCTTCATCTGGTAAAGTTCTAACAGGTGGTGTGGATGCCAATGCGCTACAACGTCCAAAACGCTTCTTTGGGGCGGCTCGAAATATTGAACAGGGCGGATCACTCACCATTATTGCAACCGCGTTGATTGATACAGGGTCGCGTATGGATGAAGTAATTTTCGAAGAGTTCAAAGGAACAGGTAACTCAGAAATTGTTCTCGATAGAAAAATTGCCGATAAACGCGTCTTCCCTGCGATTGATATTCAAAAATCAGGAACACGAAAAGAAGAATTGCTGGTTCCAAAAGAAACCCTCCAGAAAATGTGGCTCCTCCGCCGTATTCTCAACCCAATGGGAACCGTCGATGCTGTGGAATTCTTGATTGATAAATTAAAAGACACGAAATCAAACGAAGATTTCTTCCAATCGATGAATCAGTAACCCACTTTTCCCCTCGCCCCTTGTGGGAGAGGATTAGGGTGAGGGGTCAGAAATATTTAACCACGGAGTTCACAGAGAAGTAAGAAGGTATAAAAAACTTCGTGCCTCTTTTCTAAACTTTGTGACCTTTGTGTGAACTTTTATAGATTTTAACCCCTCTCCTAAGGGGCGAGGGGAAAGTTAGTAATAAAATGACTATCTTAGATAATCTTAAAACCATCCAATCTCAAATCACCAAATCTTGTGTCCAAGCAAGGCGAGATAAAAAAGAAGTAACGTTGGTTGCCGTATCAAAATTCCAATCCGACGAAAAAATCGATGAGGGATTAAATGCTGGGATTCTGGTATTTGGTGAAAATCGTGTTCAAGAAGCAGAAAGTCACTGGGCTAAGCGTCGCGCGAAATATCCTGATTTACAGCTTCATTTAATTGGCGCGCTCCAGACTAACAAAGCCAAGGATGCTGTTGCTTTATTTGATGTGATAGAAACCGTCGACCGCACGAGTGTTGCCGAAACCATAGCAAAAGAATGCTCTAAACAAAATAAAAACCCCATCTGCCTCATTCAGGTGAATACGGGGAATGAAGAACAAAAGGCAGGGGTATCGCTTAACGACCTGTCTACACTGATTAAAACCTGTCAGGGCTTAAAATTAAACCTCCAAGGGTTGATGTGTATTCCCCCCATGGGTGAACCAGCGGCTTTTCATTTCGCCTTACTCAAAAAATTAGCAACGCGTTACAAGCTCCCGCTTTTAAGTATGGGAATGTCTGCTGATTTTGAAAAAGCGATTAAACTTGGGGCAACACATATTCGTATTGGGTCTGCTTTATTTGGGGAACGAACTGATAACTCGACTTAATAATGATTCAAAACGTGACGAACAAACTAATTATCAATCTAAAGAAATCAATGACTTAGCATTTTTTGGAGGAACTATCCGTTAGAGCAGGCTATAGGCTCATCAAATGCGACTTCAATTTATCATAATCATTTTCCATGACCTTATATTTTTCTGGCCTTTCCATCAAGTTTGATAAATGGTCGGGCAGGGCGGGGGTTATCCCTATCGCCTTTTTAACAATTTCGGGGAATTTGGAGGGGTGGGCGCAGGCTAAGGCAACAGAGATGTGTTGCGTCATTAACCCCGATTGTTCAAGCGCGTGAAATCCAACGGCGGTGTGTGGGTCTATTATAATTTTATAATCTTTATAAATCTTTGCAATAGTTTGAATGATTTGTTCGTCTGAACAACGATAGGCTGAAAATTCAGAGCGTATTTTTTCAAGCTCAAAAGACGACACTTTGAACTGACCCTTTTCCTTTAATTCGCGCATCCAGTAATTTATTTTGTCTGAATCGCGCCCTGTTAATTCGAATAAAGCCCGCTCGAAATTACTCGATATTTGAATATCCATGCTCGGGCTAAAACTTGAAGTAACGCCTTCAAGGGTCATTGCGCCTGTCTCAAAAAACCTTGTCAAAATATCGTTACGGTTTGACCCGATAACTAATTGCCCAATATTAGCCCCCATTTTTTTCCCTACGAATGCCGCATAGATATTGCCAAAATTTCCTGTGGGGACTGCAAATAGAGGGTTTGTTTTTAGCTTATGGGCGGCTGTTACGTAATAAACTGTTTGTGCAATAATTCTGACCCAGTTAATGGAATTCACTGCGGATAGGTTTTTGGCCTTACGTAACTCGCTATCCCCAAAGGCCTGCTTTACTAGATTTTGGCAATCATCGAATGTGCCTTCAATCGCTATGTTGTGAACATTATCTTCAATAATTGATGTCATTTGACGGCGTTGAATATCAGATGTGCGTCCATGGGGATGTAGGATAGTAATCGATATATTCTTATGCCCCTTACAGGCCTCAATTGCCGCAGATCCCGTATCGCCGGACGTTGCACCAATAATAGTTATTTTCTGATTATTTTGTTCCAAAACATAATCAAAAACGCGCCCTAAAAATTGTAAGGCAATATCTTTGAACGCCAATGTTGGGCCGTGGAATAACTCCATCAAATATAAATTAGTATCCATTTTTTTAAGGGGGGCTATTTCAAAAGTTCCGAAAACCTTATCTGAATAAGTATCTTTTAAAATTTCTCGAAGTGCTGAATCAGGAATTTGACTCTCGGTGAAGGGCGATATAATTTTATAGGCAATATTAGTATAGTTATCGCTCTCTAAAATCGGTAAAATTTTTGGCCATATGCTGGGCACAAATAAACCACCATCAGAAGCTAAGCCCTGAAGAAGGATATCAGTAAAGTTTGATGGGTTCACCCCGCCGCGTGTGGATATGAATTGCATACAGACAATATACTCCAAAAGAAAATCGGGTTCCAGTCTAGAGAGATGATGGAAACCCGATTTTTTTTGATTTAAGCTTTCTAAATTGAAGCCCTGATAAGGTAGAAATGAAATCTACCATAAATACTTAAATCTACAAAATGATTTTGAATTGTCTAATAAACGCCACCCGTTCCTTCTAAAGAAGATGGCCCATTATCAGGATTGGGAACCAACATTTCTTCGGCAGGAAGTTGGTCTTCGATAGGATCTGAATTTGGGCTGTATACATCATCAGGATTTGATGACTGTGCCGTAAAGTTACCAACATTATTGTTTGGCTCGGTTCCATCTAAAAATGGCTCCCAGATTGCATTTGGGTCACTTGATGATGTTGGTCTTCCTGTTTTTGAGTTTACCTGAACCATACGAATATTCTCAGGAACGCGGAACGGCGTTGGTGGGGCTCCATCTAAGGCCTTCTGCATAAATTCTTTGAAAACAGGAACGGCTAATGACCCACCAGTTTCTTTATCCCCTAATGATTTTGGATTATCAAATCCGATATAGACACCAACGACTAAATCAGGCGTAAATCCAATAAACCAAACATCTTTGGAATCATTAGTCGTGCCTGTTTTACCAGCAACCGGGCGATTTAAATCGATCAATGATTTGGCGGTCCCACGCTGAACAACCCCCTCTAAAATAGAAACCATTTGATAGGCGGTTCGTGGGTCGGCAATTTGTTCACGATTATCAGGAATATCGGGAGTAGATTGGCTTTCCCATTTGATAAGCGGGCCACAGCCATTGCAAGTGCGAATGTCGGAACTAAAAATTGTCTTACCCTGTCTGTCTTGAATCCTATCAATGAAAATTGGCGCAATCTTGCGACCACCATTGACAATCATTCCATAGGCAGCGGTTAGTTGCATCAATGTTGTTTCATCTGCCCCCAATACATTCGACAAATTAGCAGGCATGTTATCATCAATCCCAAAGTTTTTGGCATATTCGACAACAGTATCAATTCCGATTGCTTGTGCCAGATGAATAGTCATGAGATTGCGTGATTTTTCTACACCAATTCGAAGGGGGGTGGGTCCTAAAAAATCGCCATGATAATTCTCAGGTCTCCAAACATTTCCCGCGGTGTCCGTAAAAGTAATGGGACTGTCCATGATAATTGATGATGGGGTATACCCTTTATCAAGTGCCGCCAGATAGACAAAGGGTTTAAACGCCGACCCAGGTTGGCGTTTGGCTTGTGTGGCACGGTTAAATTCATTGCCATCTGTTTTCCAGCCACCTTGCATCGCCAATACACGTCCAGTATTGGGGTCAAGCGCGACCAATGCCCCTTCGACAATTGGAATTTGTCGAAGATGAAACATATTTTTTTGTATAGGTTTTGGCGGGTTCTTTTTATCCTCTACAACTGGTTCTGGTTTCATATCCTCAACCATAATTACATCGCCAGCTTTTAATGGATTTCTTTTGGCCCAATCAATATCAGCTTGGATAAGCTTCCCTTTGGAATTGTCTGCAAAGCCAATCTCCCCTTGAGATGACAAAACCATTGCGAGTTTCCATTGGGGCAATATTCCAGCAGGTGGAACAACCTGTTTTAACGTTGCTGGAAAATCATTGGTATCTATCGCTTTGCTAATTGCCCCACGCCAACCTTTTTTATGGTCATATGCCACTAAGCCATTTTGCAGGGCTATTTCAGCAATATTTTGTAATTTAGGATTAAGGCTTGTACGTACGGATAACCCACCGCGATAAAGTTCATCTTCGCCATAGGTTTTTTGTAATTCACGACGAACTTCTTCCGCAAAATACGGCGCATTCACAACATCTGAATCATTGCGAGATACTGTAATCAAAGGACTGGCTTTTTCTTCTTGCGCCTGTTCTTTGGTAATATGGTTGTCTTCTGCCATTCGGTCAATGACCCAATTGCGCCTTTCTAAGGCTTCGGCATGTTTGGTCACTGGGTTATAATTATTAGGAGCTTTAGGAAGGGCAGCAAGATAGGCTGTCTCTGCAATTGTTAGCTCATTTAAAGGCTTATTAAAATAATTAAGGGCAGCAGCAGCCACGCCATACGACCTTTGACCCAAAAATATTTGGTTCATATAAAGCTCAAGGATTCTATCTTTTGATAAAACCTCTTCCATTTTATAGGCCAAAATTGCTTCACGAATTTTGCGTTCATATGAGACTTCGTTAGTCAGCAAGAAATTTTTTGCAACTTGTTGAGTAATCGTTGATGCGCCGACAGGGCGCTTTCCTTCTCCACGATTTTTTAGATTAACAAGAATTGCACGCGCAACGGCAACAACATCAATTCCTTTATGTTTATAGAATTTTTTATCTTCTGCCGATGTAAAGGATTCAATAACAACATCTGGAATTTCGGTGATAGGGACAAAAATTCTTTTCTCTTGGGCAAATTCCGCTAAAAAACGCCCGTCATTTGCATGAACACGAGTGACAACAGGGGGGCGATAATCTTTTAAATTTTTGAAATCAGGAAGAGATTGGCCATATTTATAAATGATTCCAGCAAACATGACCACGCCTGCTATGGCTCCGATACATCCAATTGAAAAGAGATATAAGAATAGGCGACCAATAAATTTCATAGGAACTTTATGCCATAGGATAAGGATGGTTTAAAGCATGAAAGATAGCATCTTAATAAAAAGAAAGAGTGGTGACCGCGGCGGGGATCGAACCCGCGACCAATTGATTAAAAGTCAATTGCTCTACCGGCTGAGCTACACGGTCATTATTTTCCCTTACCGGTTTATCATTTGCATGATTCTTAAAGCTAAGGGGGGCTGAAAGTTGGGGTAAAATACGGAACTGAACCCCTTTCGTCAAGTAAAGAATTCAATTTATTCAATATCTTAATAAATTTTTTTGATAATGACCCAATAATATAAGGAAATGCAGGGTTTAAGAGGTCATTTTAAACTTTTTAGCCAGCCGTTCCTCAACAGAAGGGGTCACAAATTCGGCAATATCTCCTCCCAATGACCCAATTTCTTTTATAAAGGACGATGATACGAATTGCCATTTATCAGAGGCCATTAGGAAGACCGTCTCGATATCGGGTGCTAATTTGGCGTTCATTCCTGTCATTTGAAATTCAAATTCAAAATCTGATACAGCGCGAAGTCCTCGGAACAGGCAGGTTGCATTCTTTTTACGGGCGTATGAAATTAGCAAATCTTCGAATGTATCAACAGTAATTGGGCATTGTTTATCGGGGAGGTTGGCAATATCCGTCTTCACCATATCCAGCCGTTCATCAATTGAAAATAGGGGGCCTTTCTTTTGATTATTAGCAACAGCCACGATAAGGTGGTCAACCAATTTACTGGCGCGTTTAATGATATGAAGATGCCCCTTGGTAATGGGGTCAAATGTTCCTGGGTAAATTCCGATACGCTGTGACATTCAAAAATTCCATAAATTCTTGTTTATGATGAAAACTATCTATAAAGTCATTTCTTATGAAAGCAAGACTTACCCCACTAATTACCCCTTTGGTGACTGAACCTTGGGCAGATTATGCCCTTCTGGATTCAGGTCATGGCCGCAAATTAGAACGTTATGGTAAAATTATTGTAGATAGACCAGAACCTCAGGCACTTTGGACCCCATCCTTACCAGAAGAAAAATGGGCAAAGGCTGATGCTACTTTTACCGATAGTGGCGGCGAAGATTCTGAGACAGGAAAATGGCGAATTCATAAAGATGTGGCAGAGTCATGGTCGGTGAATTGGAATGGGCTATCGATTATTTGTAGGTTGATGTCATTTCGCCATATGGGATTATTTCCTGAACAGCACGCCCATTGGCAATGGGTAAACGATAAAATTAAATCAGCGGGTCGTCCTTTAAATGTTCTCAATTTATTTGCCTATACAGGGGCGGCAACAATAGCCGCTGCACAGGCGGGGGCGAGTGTAACCCATCTTGATGCATCGAAGAAAGCCATTCAGTGGGGCAAGGATAATCAAGAAGCAAGTGGGTTGCAGGATAAACCCATCAGATGGATTTGTGATGATGCTAAGGCGTTTGTTGCCCGTGAATTGCGCCGTGGACGCAAATATGACGGAATTATTTTAGACCCACCTAAATTTGGCCGCGGACCCGATGGGGAAAGGTGGCAGATTGAAGAAGATTTAACACCGTTTTTAAAAGATTGTGCAGCGTTGTTATCTGATACCCCAGAATTTATGATACTCACCGCTTATGCCATGCGCCTATCATCCGTGACATTGGGGGCGATAATGGCGGATGTAACAAAGGGTGGCGAAATCGATTACGGCGAATTACTAATTAAACAAGAAAACGGCGAACGATTTTTATCAACGTCGTTATATACAAGGTGGTCGAAATAAATTGAACCCGTCATTCCCCGAATTTTCGTTAAAGAAAATTTTAGGGAAATCCAGAAAGAAGTATTTTTAAACACGGAGTAACGGAGACGCGGAGAAGAATATTTAAAACTCCGATACTCCGCTCCTCCGTGTTATAAATTTTTTACTAAAGAGACCGCAGAGATAAACAGAGTTTTTAGAAAGTTTTTATGATGTCCGTTAAAATTATTACATCCCCATCGAACCCTATGATTAAGGATATTAAAGCGCTTGAAATGCGGAAGCGCAGAAAAGAGACGGGGCTTTTTTTGGTTGAAGGACTGCGGTCTGTTCTTGAGGGGGTTGAATTAGATTCAACCTTAAAATACGTTGCCTTTCATGCTGAATCTGCCAATAAACCTGAACTGCAAATCTGCATTGATGCTTGTGAGAAAAGAAAAGGGGTGGCGTTAGAGGTTACATCAGAAATTCTTGCTAAACTATCCAATAAAGATAATCCTCAATCAGTGATTGGAGTGTTTGAGCAAAGATTCAGCAGTCTAAAAGCCGTTGATCCAAAGTCCGCAAAATGTTGGGTTGTGTTGGAACAAATTCGTGACCCCGGAAATTTGGGAACAATCATTCGCACGATTGATGCCATTGGGGCCGATGGCGTTATATTGATTGATCAATGTTGTGATCCGTATTCGGTTGAGGCGGTGAGGGCATCCATGGGGTCAATTTTTGCTATCAGAATTGTTCAAACCTCGCGTGAAGATTTTATAAAATGGCGGGCGGGGTGGACGGGTGATGTCATTGGAACAACACTTCAATCATCTGTTGATTTTAGAGAAATTAAACCTCAATCTCCCCTTCTTTTAATAATGGGAAATGAACAGGCAGGGCTTTCTGAAGCTTTGCGTGACGTAACAACGTCATGTATTAGGTTGCCAATGAATGGCCGTGCAGACAGTTTAAATTTATCAGTAGCCACAGGTATTTGTCTTTATGCGATGATGGAGCCTTGGAAATAAAAAACCCGCCAATTGGCGGGTTTTAATTTAGATTTCCAAGTTAACTCGTCTGACGACGCAGGAAGGCGGGGATATCTAATTCGTCTTCTTCTGTTTTTGTGGCAGACGGGACATCAATATTAAGGCGGCCTTGCGCAGGGTTTTGTGCTTGTGCAATAGCGGGCGCATAGCGTTGTTGTTCACGATTTTGCCCCTGTTGCTGTGGGGCGTTTCCAAAATCATCACCTTCGTTACCAAAAGATTCAAGACTTGCTTCTACACGGCGGTACCCATTTGTAATTCTCTCGAATAAGGATGGAGATTTACGACGTGGTTGAGGCTGGGGTTGAGGCTGAGATGGTTGTGCAATCGCCTGTTCTTCCTGAACTTGATAATTTTGGACAGGTTGAACGTTTTTTACGACAGGTTGTTGCGCCATTTGGGATGCGTACCCGTTATTACCACCAATTTCCATTGGCTGTGGGGGAATATACGCATCACCCATTCTTGTTCCTCGAGCATATGAGGGTTCTTCCGCAACAAACTGTTGTTGGACAGGTTGTGATATAGGTGCATAAGAAACGCTTTTTGGGAAAGATGCACGTACTGAGGCAACATTCACAATTGCACCTTGATTATGTTCTTGAGGCCGAACTTGAGTATAGGCTTGATTACGGGCAATTGGTTGCGCCATTTGTTGAGGGCGGGACTGTTCAAACCGTGAAGCACGCGCACCTGTTTGGGCGTTTGATGACGATTGGTTAGAAACTGCCCCAATCAATCCACGGCCACCTGTCACAGTGGAACGTTTTTCAGCAATCGCTGCATCAATCCCAGTGGCAACAACAGACACACGGATAGTGCCTTCTAATTTTTCATCAAATGTTGATCCGAATATAATATTGGCATCTGGGTCAACTTCATCACGAATACGGTTACACGCTTCATCAACTTCAAAGAGAGTCATATCATAACCACCTGTGATATTAACAATAACGCCTTTAGCACCTTTCATTGAGACATCATCAAGCAATGGATTACTGATGGCTTTTTCAGCAGCCTCAATCGCACGGTTATCGCCTGTGGCCTCGCCTGCACCCATAACGGCTTTACCCATTTCTTGCATGACGGAGCGAATATCTGCAAAATCAAGATTGATAAGTCCCGGCATCACGATAAGGTCGGTCACACCACGCACGGCAGATTGTAAAACGCTGTCTGCCATTTTAAAACCATCAGCAAATGTTGTCTTATCATTGACAACACGGAAAAGATTTTGGTTTGGAATAACGATAAGTGTATCAACATAGCTTTGTAATTCTAATAGACCTTCTTCGGCCATTTTCATGCGGCGCGTGCCTTCGAAATGGAATGGTTTGGTGACAACACCAACCGTTAAAATTCCACGCTCACGGCATGCTTTGGCAATAACTGCTGCTGCCCCTGTGCCTGTTCCGCCACCCATACCAGCGGTAATGAATGCCATATTGGCATCTTCTAAATATTGCATGACTTCATCAAGGCTTTCTTCCGCTGCTGCACGACCAATTTCTGGTTTTGCACCCGCACCCAAACCTTCGGTAACAACGGCGCCCAATTGAACTTTATGTTCTGCAAGACTTCCGAGTAAAGCTTGGGAGTCTGTATTGCAGACAACGAAATCAACGCCATTAAGGTTAGAGGTAATCATGTTGTTCACAGCATTACCGCCAGCCCCGCCTACGCCAATGACTGAAATTTTGGGTGAAAGTTTTTTTGAATCTTGGGGCATGGTGTTCATCCTGATGTTTATCATAATTAGGGGTCTCCTCCCCCGAGAGCGTCGGTTGTATGGATAAGATAGTCGATAAATTTTTTATGGGGAAATGTGCTTTTCAAACTAACTCGAAGTTTCGAATCAATAAATTGATCCTAATCCAACGATGACTCTGGGTGCAAGTGGGAAAGTAAAAAAATGAATAAGTTTAGAAAACCCAAGAATTTTGAACTAATCTTGAACTGATAAAACAGGGACAGCTCTTATATTTTTTAGGAGAAGGTCGGTAAAGATGGATAAGGCGGATGCGCCGAAAACATCAGTTCATGTTTCAGGGCGCATCTTTAGTCAAATCTATTCAGGCTGGTTATTACTATGACCTTGCCCGCTACTTGAATGAGGGCGGCGTGGGCCGTTTGAATGGCGACGCGGGCCGTTTGAATGTTGACGTGGGCCACGGTTTTGACTTTGGCCTTGGTTACTTGAAGGTTGTTGTCCGTCTTCCATGGCATCTTCATGCTCTTGGCGACCATCGGTGATAAAATCAGGTAATTCATTCCCAATTTCTGCATTACGAGGGCGAGAGGCACGATGGGGAGGAACAGCAAGAGGGCGTTGAGTCATTTCATCGCGTTCAGAAGATGCCATTTCAATTTCAAGGCGTGCAGCCACTTTACGAAGTTCATGAACAGATTCTTGCAATCTTTCGCGGGCTTCGGCATTCTTTTTTGAGGAACCCCAGACTTCATAAGCCACGATACAGGCTTCGGCAGAGTCTTTTAGGCGTTTTTGGGTTTCTTCCATTTTTATTTATCCTTATTTTAAAATTCAGTGCGTACCCTAAACCTTTCAAAGGGTTAGGTCAAGAAATCCATAGATTTATTGTGCCGTCCATGCCCCGTCTATGGAAAGTGTTGTCCCTGTGACGTTTCTAGCTCCGTCGGAACATAAATAAGATACCATCGCGCCAATTTCTTCTGGGGTTGCAAATCGGGCATTAGGCTGTTTTTCAAGAAGCAGTTCGTCTGATGCCTGCTGAACAGAAATTCCTTCTTTAGCTGCGCGGTCATCAATTTGCTTTTGAACAAGCGGGGTTAATACCCATCCTGGGCAAATAGCATTGCAAGTAATATTAGCACGAGCATTCTCGAGAGCCACAACCTTTGTCAAGCCAACGACCCCATGCTTAGCAGCAACATAAGCAGCTTTCCCAGCAGAAGCCACAAGACCATGAGCAGATGCAATATTGATGATACGTCCATAGCCACGTTTTTTCATGCCCGGTAATGCGGCACGAATACCATAGAAAACACCATTTAAATTGATATTTAAAATTTTGCTCCATTGATCAAGCGGGAATTCATCAACAGGCGACACGAATTGAACACCCGCATTATTGACAATGATATCAACAGACCCAAGCTTGGTTTCACCTTCAGCAATCATGGCAGTCACGCTGTCATAGTTGGTTACATCTGCGCCAACAAATAAACATTTTATACCAAATTTATCCTCAGTCCCCTTACGAGTTTTTTCAATTTCTGCCGCGTCTCCGAAACCATTTAAAACAATGTGATACCCTTCGGCAGCCAGAACATGGGCAATTCCTAAACCAATTCCGCTGGTTGATCCAGTGATAAGGGCTACTTTATTTTTAAGTGTTGGCATGACTAATCTTCTTTCTTTTTAAACAGGGATGAAATAGCATTTTTATGTGCTTCCTTTTTAGCAATATCAGCCTCAACACGAACAATTTCAACCTTCATATCATCGATATAGATTTTTAAATCGTCAACCGACAAATTATCAAGGTTACGTGGTTTTTTGCGTTTTGTCTTAGGGTCTAAATCATCATCAAACATGGAATACAGAATAGGGCGGTTGAAATGCGAAATCAATAGCCTATCCAGCTTTGAGATACTCAATCGCCTGATCTCGTTCAAAGAGGTAAAGAAGGGTGCGAAGAGCCTGACCACGCGGAGTTTTTAAATCAGGATCTTTGTCTAATATTAAAGCAGCGTCTTGACGGGCGGAAAACAGCAAATCGGAATGTGCAGCAAGGTTTGCTAATCGAAACTCAATCAGACCACTTTGTTTGGTTCCTAGAACTTCGCCACTGCCCCGTAATTCCAGATCTTTTTCAGCGATTAAAAATCCATCTTCGGTCTGGCGAAGGATTTTAAGACGCTCTCTCGCGGTCTCAGTTATTTTTTCAGCATAGACCAAAAAGCAATAAGATTGTTGGTCACTTCTGCCGACGCGTCCGCGTAATTGGTGAAGCTGTGCCAGACCAAATCGTTCGGCGTGTTCAATCACCATGATGGTTGCATTGGGGACATTAACCCCAACCTCAATCACTGTGGTTGCTACTAGAATTGAAATAGCCCCTGCCATAAATTTTTCCATCACGGCATCTTTTTCTTTAGGTTTTAAACGCCCATGAATAAGACCAACTCTATCCCCGAAATATTGTTGAAGGACAAGATAACGCTCCTCCGCTGCTGCAAGGTCAAGAATTTCTGATTCCTCGACCAACGGGCATACCCAATAAACCTGAATATTTTTTTTAATTTGTTCACTAAGTCTTGAAATCATATCATCCAAATTACTTTGGGGAAGAAGGCGCGTATCAATTGGTTTTCGTCCTGCGGGTTTTCCTACAATTCGTGAGACTTCCATATCACCATAGGCAGTAAGGGTCAGTGTGCGAGGAATTGGGGTTGCGGTCATCACAAGGACATCTGTTCCTTGCCCTTTATTCGAAAGAGTTAGTCGTTGATGGACACCGAAACGATGTTGTTCATCAATAACAGCTAGTCCTAAATCTGCAAACTCAACCCCCTCTTGAAAAAGAGCATGTGTTCCGATAATAATTTTTGCCTTACCCGATGCAATATCATTTAAAATTACTTCACGCACCTTGCCCTTATCACGCCCTGTTAAAATCGTAAAAGGGATATCCGCCATATCAAAGAAAGGTTTCAATGTTTCAACATGCTGTCTTGCCAATATTTCAGTGGGTGCCATAAGGGCGGCTTGTCCACCGCTATCAACCACATTCATCATGGCCAGAGCAGCCACAATTGTCTTTCCTGACCCAACATCCCCTTGTAACAGGCGAAGCATACGGTGAGGTTGTCCCATATCCTCATCAATCTCAGCAAGAGCCTCTTTTTGAAAAGACGTCAGCGGCCATGGAAGATTTTTTAAAAGTTTTTGGCGTTGTAGGCCATTATTTTGATAGGCACGACCTTTCAGCTTTCGTTGTTTAAGGCGCAGAATAGCAAGGGTTAATTGGTTTGCTAAGAATTCATCATAAGCAAGGCGGGTAAGGGGGGGTGTTGAAGGGTCTAAATCATCTGCCGTATGCGGGTTATGAAGTGCCGTGATAGATGTTTTCCAATCTGGCCAATGCATTTTTACTTTATGTGCATCTGAAATCCATTCAGGAAGTTCAGGGGTTTGAGCGAGGCAGCTAAGCATAGTTTTGCGGAGCATTTTATGACTAAGACCCGCAGTTAACGGATAAATGATTTCCGTCTTCTCTGGTTCTTCTAAATCCAAAATATCGGGATGGGTTATTTGTCGCCCCCCTTTATAATCATCCACCTGTCCCGAAATCATCAATTCCCGACCGATAGGATAAAGGTTTTCTACCCATCCACCTTGTGCATGAAAAAAAGCCAGTTCAATAAAGCCAGATGCGTCACGTGCACGAATACGATAAGGGTGGGATTTACGTTCATTGGGAGTATGTTTTTCAATCGTAACCTTAACACAAACTGTATCGCCGATTTTGGCAGACATGATGGATGGCACAAATTTACGAGTGACAATATCAATCGGCTTGTGAAAAATAACATCAAGAAGTTTGCTTCCACCCGTTAATTTTTCGTAGAGTTTAAGGGTACGTGGCCCAACGCCATTCAGTGTCCCCACCGAACGGAATAACGGATCTAAAATAAATGGACGCTGGCTCATATTCCTTATTTTACAATCTTTTTACCCAATTTTACTGCATAAATACTGACGGCTATCATTACAAACCCCATGATAATCATCGCAATTGGCCAGCCGACTAAATCTTTAAAATACTTATCAGTGAAATAGCCGAGGAATGTTAAAAGAGAGAGGACACCGACGGTTAAGACCGTTCGACTACCTGCGATGGTTGACAAGTAAATGAGGCCTGCTGAAACACCGATTAACACCACATCAAACGGAGTATCTTGTAAATAATCAAACGATGCGGCAGCCATGAATATTGATGACCAAAAGAAAAAGAAAGAAGAAATTTCTTTATACTCTGTTTGTGAGATACCCCATGAGACCATGAGGCCTGTGATGCCTAATATCAATGGAGCAAGAGGTGCATCAATCTCCATCCAATTCATAAAGACGAACAGAAACGCATAAAAGAAAAATAGTCCAAAAAATAAAAGACTAGTACGCTTGGTTGCAATAAAAGCAATCATTTGTTGTAAGGTCATAAATCCAAAGACAATAGATGCAGGCTTTGCTATTTCGAGACCTTGAGGAAAATATTCACGCATAAAGACAAAGAGCCCAAAGGGTTGTAATGCAGCCGCTATCAAAAATAATGGCGTTACGGCTTTTGAAAATTTAGCATCACCTAAAGAAAATAAACCTAAAATAAAGGCTATAAACCCACTGCCAAGCGAGATAATGATGCGGGAAAGAGGGTTAAGAGTATCCCATATCATCCCAATGTAGACACAAATGCCCATGAAGATAAAGGCCGCGCCGATATACATGATAACACGTTGTAATAGACCGCCAGATTGGCTTTCCTCAGTCATTGAGTCTGTAGAAAATAGGGCCAGAATATCAGCCTGAGTAAAGCTATGCTTTAGAATAAGAGATTTTATTTGGATGAGAGCATCGTTTTTTGAAAGGTTCATTTTGCAGTTCCCTCTGTCACCCACCCGAGAAATTCAAATGCACCATAATAAGGGGAATTTGGTGCTGGAATTTGAATGACGTTCCCGTCGTTGATGAGGACGGGGTTGTTATCATACGAACGATAACCAAAAATATCAATTATCAATGAATTGTTTCTATTTCTATAGGGCTCGAACATATATCCATCAGGAGAGGTGAATTCCTTTGACACATGCAAATTAGCAATACTTTCTGGTAAATTAGGCTTGTCATCCTTATCCAAAACTACGTCAATATTTTCTACTTTATTGGTCTTTGGGTCAAAAATATAAAGATAGGATTTCGGCTGTTGTTCATTGGGGTAAGATTTATATCCTTGTGCTGCTTCAAAAATTGCTATTGGCCTTCCATCTTCGCTTACTTTAAATGAAATTTGTCCTTTTGCCCCCCATCCCCTAGCAAAATAAATGACTTTATACTGAGGTGGGTCAATCATGGATGCAGGAATTGTTTTTGCAATCGCAAAGATACCAACGAGGAGGAGAGGTAAGACCAGTCCAGCGACCAAAACACGATTTTCCTTGATGAAACTTAAAACTGTCATAATATCCTCCTGAATAAGGAGCAATTATGCAACACGATATTGAATATGTCGAGACGTTAGAAAACTGGCGTAAACGCTTAACTTTTAGGGCTTGGCATCGTGGAACACGCGAAATGGACTTGCTTATGGGGTCTTTTGCCGAGAAATTTATCAATGACTTTGAGGCTCCAGAATTAGGAATCTTTGAAGAAATTTTGGTAAATAATGACCCTGATGTCTATGATTGGATTATTGGTCGCCAAAAACCACCCCAAGAATTAAAATCGAAGGTTTTAGACTTGCTTTTGGTACATCAATTTGCCAAGTAAATGGCATGGACGCTCTTAAAAAAGAACTTACCCTACATTATAAAACTAATTATGGCTTGCCCGAAGGACAAGATGCCAGACATTTGGGCGAACTTGCTATCAATGCATCGCGTCAAAAGCAAGTCATTATTCATGTGGCGATGGATGATGTTCGCTTATCTGTTCTCTCTGAACTACTTTTGTTTTTTGCGCCTGACGTTGAGGTTATTATTTTTCCCGCATGGGATTGTCTTCCCTATGATAGGGTCTCTCCGCATAGTGATGTTGTTGCAACACGTGTTACGGCGTTATCACGGATGCTTGAATGGAAGTCTGATGGGTTATACAAGCCCAGAATAATTTTGACATCTGTTGGCGCTGTTATGCAACGTGTCATGCCACCTGAAACTTTGGTTGCATCTCAATTGGTCGCCAAAAAAAATGGAACATTACCACTTAAAGAGCTACAAAACTTTCTTGCTCGTAATGGATACTTACGAACCGATACAGTTCGTGAAGCTGGCGAGTTTGCAATTCGTGGCGATATTGTTGATATTTTTCCGCCAGGATATGAAATGCCAGTGCGGATTGATTTATTTGGCAACGAGATTGAGAGTATTCGTAGTTTTGATGCCATGTCTCAAATGACAACAGGAATATTGGACAGGTTCGAGCTTCGTCCCGTTACAGAATTTTTTCTTGATGAAGAAGCTACATCAAAGTTTCGTGCGGCATATCGAGATATTTTCGGTGTAGCTAGCTCGTCAAACCCACTCTATCAGGCAGTCAGTGAAGGTCGCCGTCATGCTGGGATGGAACATTGGCTTCCTTTGTTTCATTCTAAAATGGGGACGTTATTTGATTATGTAACGTCACCTATTTTAACATTCGATGGACAGGCTGAGCAAGCTCGGAGCGAGCGAATAACACAAATTATTGATTTTTATAAAGCGCGAATTACTCTTGATGAATCTTTATATTCCCGCAAGAAAAAAAATGCAGATGTAAGTTTGACTGGCGTTGCCTATCATCCATTACTCCCAGAAAAATTATATATTTTTGATGATGAGTTTCAAAAATTGATAGAAAGTAGAGAGGTTTCAATTTTACAATCTTTTGCCTCCAATGATGATACTTATAAAAACCCAGCAAGGCGTGCCCGTGATTTCTCAGATATAAGGGCGAACCCTCAAGCAAATGTATTCGCTGAACTTGGAAAATATATTCATGGCCAGCAGATTGAAAAGAAACATGTTCTTATAGCCTGTTATTCCCAAGGGTCACGTGACCGATTAAAAATTATGATGGAGGAGGGAGGCGCAGGAATTCCCTACCCCATAGAAACATGGCATCAAGCAACACGTTTAAAATCTGGACAATGTGGTGTGGCTATCCTTCATCTGGAACACGGATTTGTAGCCGACGATATTGTGGTGATTACCGAGCAAGATATTTTGGGGGATAGGCTTGCACGTAAATCAGGCAAACGGAAACGTGCCGATAACTTCCTTAAAGAGGTGGGAGCGTTGGCTGTTGGTGATTTAGTTGTTCATATCGAACATGGAGTAGGTCGGTTTGAAGGGCTAGAGACATTAAAGGCTGGTGGGCTTCTTCATGATTGTTTGAAAATAACCTATGCGGGGGGCGATAGATTATTTGTTCCCGTTGAAAATATTGATTTGCTAACCCGTTTTGGGAATGCAGACGGGTCGGAATTAGATAAATTAGGTGGGGCAAGTTGGCAGGCCAGAAAAGCCCGCGTGAAAAAAGATTTATTATTGATGGCTGAGGGATTATTGGCGATTGCTGCCGAAAGATTATTAAGTGAGGCAGAGGTTTTGGAAATTGATGTGGGACATTATAACGAATTTGTCTCACGATTTCCTTATCAAGAAACCGAAGACCAACTGCGTGCAATTGAGGATACCCTTTCCGATATGAAATCAGGAAGGCCAATGGACAGATTGGTCTGTGGTGATGTTGGGTTTGGGAAGACTGAGGTTGCTTTACGTGCAGCCTATGTCGCTGCACAATCGGGGTCACAAGTGGTGATTGTTGCCCCAACAACACTGCTTGTCCGTCAGCATTTCAAAAATTTTCAAGCGCGCTTTTCTGAAATGGGTTTGCGTGTGGAACAACTCTCACGTCTTGTTACATCCAAAGAATCGAAGGTCGTAAAAGAAGGCTTAAAAGATGGTTCGGTCCGTGTGGTTGTTGGAACACACGCCTTACTTGCCAAAGATATTACATTCACCAATTTAGGTTTGGTGGTAGTCGATGAGGAGCAACGATTTGGCGTAAAACAAAAGGAACGATTAAAGGAATTAAAAAGTCAGGTGCATGTTCTAACCCTTACGGCAACACCCATTCCACGTACTTTGCAGTTAGCCTTAACAGGTGTGCGCGATATGTCGTTGATTGCAACCCCACCTGTTGACCGTCTTGCCATCCGAACATTTGTGATGCCATACGACCCAATGGTAGTTCGTGAAGCCATACTACGTGAACACTACCGAGGAGGGCAAAGTTTTTATGTATGCCCACGGATTAAAGATATGGAAGATTTAGAGCAACAATTAAAAGAGTTAGTGCCAGAGGTAAAATGCATTTCTGCCCACGGACAGATGACCCCTACGGAATTAGAAGATAGAATGAATGCTTTTTATGACGGGCAATATGGCGTATTGCTTGCCACTAATATTATTGAATCTGGTTTAGATATTCCGAGCGCAAATACAATGATTATTCATCGGGCGGATATGTTTGGGCTTTCACAGCTTTATCAAATTCGCGGGCGTGTTGGACGCTCTAAAGTTCGTGCCTATGCCTATCTGACTTATCCACCCAATATGGTTTTAAGCGAAGACGCACAAAAAAGATTAGAGATTTTTGAGACACTGGATAGTTTAGGCGCAGGCTTTCAATTGGCTAGCCATGATTTAGATATTCGAGGTGCTGGAAATTTATTGGGAGATGCTCAATCTGGGCATATCAAGGAGGTTGGAATTGAGCTTTACCAACAAATGTTAGAGGACGCCGTTTCTGCCTCTCGTGTTGGCGGGGCCTTTGATAAAAAATCTGTGAGTGACCATGAGTGGAGCCCAACGCTTAATTTAGGATTATCTGTTTTGCTTCCTGAGAAGTATGTAACAGATTTAGGAATACGAATGAGTCTTTATCGTCGTTTGGGTGATTTGGCCAATGATGAAGATATTGATAGTTTTGCAGCCGAGTTAGTAGATAGATTTGGTGAAATGCCAAGTGAGGTCGAAAATCTACTCGAGATTGTTCGCATCAAAATTTATTGTAAACGTGCTGGAATTATTCAACTTGATGCGGGGCCAAAGGGCGCTATCCTTCGTTTCTATAACGATACACCACCTAACCCTGATAAACTATTTGCATGGATTTCAAAGAACCCCAGTACCGTTAAAATCCGCCCTGACCAAAAAATCAGTGTTATAAGGTCATGGGATAACATCAAAGACCGTGTGAAGGGTGTACGTTCCATCGCGTCAGATTTAGCTGGATTTAGTTGATTTTTTACTCTTTTTATGTGGTTTTGCTTGTTGCCACAGATATTCAAATTGATTCCGAAAGGATGAAGCAAGTGTTATACTTCGTATCATCACTAATTCAGGTGTTTTCCAGTTAATCATGACAAATTTGTCACCGTAAACTTGATAGGTTATTGTCCCTAAAATTTTTTCAGAAAGATAACGCACATCTTTATCGTCCATAAATGATTCACCTTCTTCGTGAGAAAGCATGAGACGATGTTTAAAGCCTATCTTTTTTTGACCTGCGTAATAGCGATTATTTTGTTTGGTATCTTTTAGAAAGGGACGCTCGTCAGGCATAACTGCAATTAACTCATCATCTGGATTCGTCATCGTTGATAAAACATCATCGGTTAGGACACGGATAATGTCTGCCCCAACATATTTTTTTATCTCTAGGCTTTCTTGAACGAGCTCAACACCTGTCAATCCTTTAAATCGAATACCTTTTTCTTCAAAGGCTGATTGTATCAAAGCAATCGTATCAGCGCGGGGCATACCATGACGGCGTTCTACATTATTGATGGCATTGATATGCAGACCACTTGCTTCCGCAAGGTCAGATTGATTCCATTCCAAAAGCCCACGAGCCGCTTTTATTTGTCCTACACTTATCATCCCTTAATTATGTGTTAAATACACAAAATTGTCTATAATAATTGTAATTATTGAAAATTTTTGACAAAAACTTCAAGGAAAAGGAGTTTTATATGAATAAAATCACTCAGCAATTCAGAACTTATTATATTGATCAGCCTCATTATAAATACCTAGATCTTTTGGGGATGCTTTATGTCATGGCATTACTTACGAGTACGATTGCGGCGTCTAAGCTGATTGAAATAGGTCCATTTTTGTTATCAGGAACAATTATTGTTTATTCAGTAACGTATATACTTTCGGATATTTTTACTGAAGTTTACGGGTATAAAGCTAGTCGGCGCATCATTTGGGCAGGGATGATATTACTTATTTTATCAACGTTAATTATTTACGTGGTCACATTACTTCCACCTGCAAAAGTTTGGACAGATGAAGATGCATTTCAAAAAATATTTGGTATGGCTCCGATAATTACATTTTCAGTTATTGCAAGTTATTTTACAGGAGAACTTGTAAATTCCTACACATTGGCAAAATTAAAAATTTTAATGAATGGAAATTTTCTTTTTGTAAGGACTATCAGCTCAACAATGGTCGGTGTTGCAATTGATAGTATTATTATGTTTGTTTCAATTGCTTATGGCTGGTCGCTATCAATTAACGAAAATGTACATTTTATTATTTCGGGTTGGATTATTTGCGTAGCATATGAAACCTTTATGACACCTATCACCTATCGTATTGTTGGATGGTTGAAGCGGGCTGAAGGTGTTGATATCTATGATAAAGATACTGACTTTAACCCTTTGCATATTTGACTGTTCATGTTACCATATTTGTATAACAACGGGGAGTCGATATGGCGCAATCCTATTTACAAAAATGTGTTTTAGAGGCTTTAGCAAAAGCCAAGGGTAACGAGACAAAGGCGCGTGCACTGATTGCGGCTCAGGCTATGGGCGATAATGAGTTATTATTGGCTTTGGCAAAACCCCATTTGTCAGGAATTGTCGCCCATGCCGTTGGTCGGCAGGCCATTCAACAGAAAGCCAAAAAAGATAGGCTTGAAGATTTACCTCCACTTCCTAAAGCTCCATCTAAAAATGGAAAAGAAAATGATTTTGCGCTTGATTTATTAAAAGCACTGGGTGGCAATAATGTTGCTAAATTTGGTGCGGAAGATGCTGCACCCCGTGTTGGAAAAAAACCTGCATCCCAACAACATGTGAATGCCCTTAAACTAATGGCTGCTAAAAGCAAAACAAATAAGAAAAAATAGATTGTGACGTCACTCATCCCATTTTCCGAATCTGATCGTAGAAATTTTTTGAATATTTCTGGTTGGGATAACGCAAGTATGAGTAATATTGGGAGCGATTGGTCTCAACGTCAATTTATTCGTGTTGAAAAAAATCAGAAAACTGCAGTTATCATGCAATCTTTCCCTGATGCCCATGCCCAATCAATTGTCGGCCATAAAGTTTTAGACTTTATCACTATATCAAAATATTTGATTCATATTGGACTATCTGCCCCCAGAATTTATGCTCAAGATTTAGATAAGGGATTACTTCTTGTTGAGGATTTTGGAATACATGATTTTGTATCTTTAATTGTTCAAAGTGACGTTAAAAGTCGGGATGCCTATATTCTTGCCACGAAAACATTGAAACATATTTATCTGAAAACTGAATATATTGAAATTGATCTTCCTGATTTTAATAAAAGCCATATTCAAAAAGGACATCAACGTGTTGTTGATTGGTATATGCCTGCTGTTTTAGGACAAAAAAATTCGGATATATTATTAGATGATTATCTGGCGGTTTGGAAAAAAATTGAAAAAAGTTTACCAAGAATAAATCGGCGATTATTACACGGTGATTTTCATCCGGGGAATTTAATGTGGCTTCCCGAACGTCAAGGGATTGAACAAACAGGTTTAATTGATTTTCAGCAAGCGATGATGGGGCCATCCCCCTATGATTTAGTCAATTTACTAGATGACGCAAGGCGTGAAGTTCCTGAAGTAACACGTAAAGAATGTTTAAATTTATTTACCGAAGGCATGAGATTAGAAGACAAAGAGAATTTTCTTATTTGGTATCGTGTTCTTGCAACTCAGTTTCATTGTCGTGTGATTGGGCAGGCTATTCGTTTGGCGATAAAAGATAAAAAAATAAGGTTATTATCAATCATTCCTATATTGCGTCGCCATATTATAAAAGATTTATCTCACCCAGTTTTAAACCCTCTTTCTGAATGGTTTCTAAAGCAAGGCGTTGATTTCATGGATACTGAAGGCTTTGAGATAGAAAAAATAGCCCCGTTTATTCGTGACGATGCCTATTAGGACACTTCCTTAATCTTTCTTGCATTTTTCACTTTTTTTCCCTATTTTGTGCGTCCAATTACTAATCTGAAAGGAATATCTATGTCTTCCATTATTGCGTCTCGTCTGGGCAAAATTAAGCCATCTCCAACTATTGCCGTGACAACACGTGCCGCAGAATTAAAAGCTGCTGGAAAAGATGTGATTGGTCTTGGTGCGGGCGAGCCTGATTTTAATACACCTGATTTTGTGATTGAGGCTGCTTATAAAGCCATGAAAAACGGAGAGACACGTTATACTGCAGTAGATGGAACACCCGCATTAAAAGATGCTATTATTGCAAAGTTTAAACGTGATAACGGCCTAAGCTATGAACGATCACAAATCACTGTTGGAACGGGCGGAAAGCAAGTTCTCTATAATGCATTGATGGCGACATTGAATGCGGGTGATGAGGTGATTATCCCTGCGCCATATTGGGTATCATATCCCGACATGACAATATTGGCTGAGGGAACACCTGTCTTTATTCAATGCCATGAGAGCGCAGGATTTAAATTACAGGCCGATCAATTAGAGGCCGCTATAACGCCCAAAACAAAATGGGTTATTTTAAATTCACCAAGCAATCCAACAGGTGCGGCTTATAGTTATGATGAGATGAAGGCATTAACAGACGTGTTGGTAAAATATCCGCATGTCTATATCATGACCGATGATATATATGAACATTTGGTCTATGATGGGTTTAAATTTTTTACACCTGCACAGGTTGAGCCAAAATTATATGATAGAACATTAACCTGTAATGGAGCATCAAAAGCCTATGCAATGACAGGGTGGCGTATTGGTTATGCCGCAGGGCCCAAAGATATTATTAAGGCAATTGCCGCTGTGCAATCGCATTCAACATCTAACCCATCGTCTATTTCTCAGGCGGCGACAGTTGCGGCACTTAATGGAGATCAATCATTCCTTAAAGAATGGTGTGATACTTATAAATCACGCCGTGATATGGTTGTTAATATGCTGAATGCGGCTGATGGTATTACATGCCTAAAACCTGAAGGGGCATTCTATGTTTATCCATCCTGTGCTGGTGTCATTGGAAAGACAACACCTGACGGAAACATCATTAAGTCAGATGCTGATTTTGCAACGTATTTATTGGAAACGGTAGGTGTGGCTGTCGTTCATGGGGAAGCCTTTGGATTATCACCTTATTTCCGCGTCTCATATGCAACATCAACTAATGCATTGACTGAAGCTTGTAAACGCATCCAAAAGGCCTGCGCGGATTTAAAAGGTAAAGCAAGTATTGCAGCCTAAACTTAATTAAAATTAATATTTTAAAAGGTTTTGTTTTGATTTTATCTTGACAAAACCTTTTTATTTGCAGTATGAAAAATTAAATTAGATTAAACATAGAGCAATCAATGCCACATACATCAGCCCGACTAATCCTTGTTACACCAAAAGACGAACACCGCATATTTCATGATTGGCTTTCATCAAAAGATGGTGGAATGGATAGAGTACATGAGATTAGCGGAAGAAATGAGTTGATGGCTAATCGTTTAGGGAACGAGCACTCAAGCAAAAGATGTTATGCATTAGAAAATAATCGGGGCGGGTTATTATCAGTTATTTATACGCACTGGGCTAACATACCAGCAACAGATGAATCTTGGAGAATATTACCAGGAAATATAGATTCTATTTTGGCCGAGCCTTCTCAGCGTCTTACAACAGAGCCTAATATTGTAACTTTTTACAGTATCTCTTCATTTGCTGATAAGTCAGGAAAGTCCCTAATCTCTGCTGTTTATGATCAGTTTACTAGAACCGCTAACCCACCAATCTTAACAACCTTATCGCCCCTTAGAACTTTTCAAGCATGGCTTGATAGGGAAGGTAAGGCGCTCAATGGAACTGAGGAGGCAAGACTAGCAGTTGTCGCAGAGTATCTTAAATTAAAATTTGATCCAGTTCAGAGATTTCATTTGGGAAATGGCGCGCAAGTTGGCGGTATTCATTTTAATGCCAGTGCAGAAGGCCAACGTGATGCAATTGAAGGAGCAGGGGTCATGATAAATTATCGTTACCCAAGAGTTCAAGCGCGATTAGTAGATAATAGAGATATTTTTAGAGACCAACGGTGCGGCCAAATCCCAGCGTCCAACCATTTGCAGCACTTATTTGCTTAAGGTTTGTTTTCTTCTATATTGATAGGGGCAGAAATTTTTCTCCTATCCATTGAAGGTAAAAGTTTTCTTTCCCAACTTTCCAATCCACTATTTAATTTATCATTACCTTTTTTTACAAGCGCCATAACAGGCGGACTTGTTGCATATTCAAAAGCACTTCTGGCAGTATACTCAACAAATTTAACAACACCCTTAGTTAATTTACCTGCGGCAAGTCCAAACATATAGGACATTGTGTCATTGGATATTGAATTAAGTACACGAATATCTGGCAGGGGAAATTCCTGAATGTAGGGCGGAATTCCAAAACTTGTTTCTGGATAATTTTTTATTCTTTCTAGGGCAACAACTTTTAAACTATCCGCCAAATTTTCAAATAGTTTTCGATTATCACTGATATATTTATCTACTAAAACACGAATTTTTATAAATTGGTGTGGATGAGAATAATTGGCTTTAATTTCTGGTGGGTCTGTATAACCTTTAGGAATTTCGATTTCTAAATTATATGATAGGCCTTTAAATAGCTCATTTGCAAAACCAATGGTCTGAGCATAGGCACCGTCTGAAATTGCGTCAAACAAAGCCATAGACTGGGTTAGATACCCCGATGAATACAGACGTTGCCTTGATTTTTCAGCCTGACCCCTGAAGTTACCAACGCGCACAAATGCTCCTTGAGCTTCTGCAGAGAATAAACGCCTAATGGTCAAAAGAGAAGCAGCATAGGTTTGTGAGAAAGCTAAATCGATATGGCCATCATAGGCTTGAAAAATTGATGGAAGAGCTGTTCCTGCCAAAGCAATATCCATTATTTTAGTATTGGATGGGTATATGTCTGAATATTCTGCTTTTCCAGAGACGGGATGAATAATTTTTTTAGGTGTTTTGTGTGATTGAGAAACACCACCAATCTCATGAGATGAGAAAAAAACTGTTCCAAGCAGGTCTTTTAATTCCGCATCACCAATAAAAATTCTTATAATGTCTGCAAATGGTTCACGACTGTTACGATTGATAATTGCAGCAGCTTTTTTTGGAGTCCTTGCTGCAATATCTGGAAATACATCTAATAATTGTCTTGCAGACATTCTGGCGGCATTAGGGTGATTTGGGTGAGGAAGATAGAGAGCAGCCGCAATTAACATTCCAACTGATCCTGTTGTTACATAAGGAAAAAGTTGGTGGGTTGGAAGACCCGTCTGTTTTTCAAGCCAATCGAGCATCAATACAGTTGCAAATCCGCGTTGTCCGCCCCCTGGGAATTGAGCAACAAAATAATCAGGAATTATATGTTTTTCTTCTGAAATGGCCATTTTTTATTTCTATAAAACCAAACTTACTTTTTTTATAGATTATAAACCACCTATTTTCCAAGAAGTTTTTTGTAAATTCTACTTTTTAATCCACCGTCATTATTTTTTGGGGTAGGTTCAGGTGGAGATTCATCAGATTTCCAATCGTAATTCTGTACTAATAACTGGCATAGCTCTTCAAAAGGTTTTCTATTTTCTTCCAATGTCATCTCGAAAAAGTTTTTAAGTTTACGGATATTTTCTGGGGTTGCATCATCAATATCTGTACTTGGGTAATCATCAATATATTTTCCTGATACCATTGATTTATTAAAGACATATAGATTTTCACCCATTTCACTTTCAAACGCTTCAACTAATGCAGTCTCTGGCGCATGAAAGAAGATATTTATCAGAGGCATATCATTATTAGGATCAACAACTCCTAATACACCATATCTATCCCACTCTTCCTTACGAATAGATGTATTTGAATACCCTGTTCCCAAAACAATCATGATGAGTTGACGATCAGGTGGCAGATGGGGGCGAAGCGCACCCATATAACTTATACAGGGGTTATCAAAGACACTGCCGTCAATGGCTGCAACTGAACCTGTTGGGCTATCAGGTGTTTTTTTAACTGGAAATGCATGACAAGGAAAATATGTAGGGGCAGCGGTACTCCCCATCACTGCATCATATACGTCTACCTCGGGGCAGGGGTGAGTGTTGATTGCTCCATTAAACTTTAAATTCTTAAGCCACATGGCATGACCCCCTTCATTTAAGAAGGGATTGCCACGGTGTTGGCGCGATGGAGAGGCATTTTTATAACTGGCTGTTCCCTCTATATTATAGATAGGAATAATCAAGCTTTTGATACTGTCAGAAATTTTATGACGACCATATAATGCCCTTAATGAACGGCCTAAATTAGCTTGTTCGTAATGACCATGTTTCATTAAATTGCCAAGTTGCTCGAAACCCAGTGTACGATTGTTAAAATCGTGAATCATGCTTCGCAATGATCGAAAGGAATCGCGCGGAAAAATATGTCCCCCTTCGCGTTCATAAAATCTGACCATATGTCTTGCTTTATATTTTGGTTTAGTAAGGTCATAAGGTGATGGAATATTGAGAGCAGAATTAAGGATTGAGCCAGTAGAGGGCCCCATAAAAACATCAATCATATCAGTCATATTCAGACCAGTTGTGTCTTCAATCCTTTGCATAAAATGTGCAGGAATAAGGCCGCGCATCCCGCCGCCGTAATTGTAAAGGGCTATAATTGGTTTTTTGATTTGATGGCTCATAAGGTTATTTGGATAAGGAAATTGATTCTGCAATATAGCTTACCTTAAATCTGCAATCCATAAAATGAACAAAAAAAACCGGGCTATAAAGCCCGGCGAGTTGAACAGGGAGGTTTTGCGTCAAAAGACGAAAACAGAACCAGAAGGTTCATAAAGAACTTCTATATAGGGAGGAGTTAGTTAACCAGAGCTATTTAAATATGGCTGCTATGCAAAAAATTCATGTTAAAGAAGAGGGGTTTCACCATATCTACCTAAATTAGACCCATTTTTTTGCATCCAAGAGTGGCCAGCGGTAAAATTATCCGATAATTTCTCACAAAGAGTCCAGAATTTAGAACCATGATTCGGGTGAATGAGGTGGGCAACTTCGTGAGATATAACATAATCTACCGCTTCCATCGGAGCAAAAATAAGTCGCCAAGATAATGTCATTCGACCATCTGTAGAACAGCTCCCCCACCTGCTTTTCATATCGCGGACAACAAATTTTGAAAGTTTACGATTTAACTTAGTAGCTTTGTCATGTGATAATTTGCCCAACTCCTGTAAGGCAATAGACTTTAAGTAACGGCTTATGCGTGGTGATGGGTCATCAAGGCATGTTTTTACAATAAACTCACCGTTTCGTATTTCAAATTTTGTTGTTTTAAGGTCAATTTTTTCGATACGCAACGTATGAGCAATTCCAAGGATTGGCAAAACCACATTGTTTTTAAATGGGATGGGTGAAGGTAATTCGTTTATTTTTGTTTCTATCCAATCTTGATAAGACTCTGCAAATTCATAGGCTTTCTTAAGAGATGATTTTTTAGGAATAACCAAGTTGATGCGTCTGGCACGACTATCTAGTCTAAGCGCCATTCTTTTTGCCTTCGGCGAAATTTTTAAGTGGATATGCGGAGAGATATCTGAGAAATCAACCATTCTTTGATTCTGCGCTGTTTCAGTAAAATATCAAGCTATAATAATTTAACGTAACAATTTTAAATGGCGTGATTTTCTAAAGCTCTCAAAGCAGGGGAGTAAATTATATAAGAGGACATGTTTCCAATACTCTGGCTATTTTTTTCTAGCCATTTTTTGCCAGCACTTATTCCTGTTTGGTAGAGAAGATCAATAAATTCGGTATTTGTATTCATTTTACTAGAATCATTGAGGTGTAATAAGCCACCTATCTCCCCATTCAAGCTTTCAATTTCAATAGCGTGAAGACGCTGGGGGTGGGGTGTATCGGAAGCAAGTGAATGAAGTGCATTGAGATGAATATCTGCATGCTTAATATCCTTATGCACATCTAGTTTGTTGTGACGCCTGTCATGAAGGACTATCATAATGATATCTGTGACATCGTGATTTAGGTGTGGATTGAGTGGGCCATTTTCTGCATACGCACCATCATAGGCACGTCGGTTTTTGAAACGGTCGTTTTTAGAATCTTTTATAAAATGAAACCCAAGTTGTTTTAAATTAGCAGAAGCACCAACTCCATCAGGTGTTAAATCTTCCCCTGCCAATTCGACATGCTCAAAAGTAAAAGCTTTGCTTCCTTCTAGAACTGTATTCACTGTAATTCTTACATTGCCACCCATCACTGTTGATGACCAATTGGGGATAATTGATTGAACCAATGATGAAACATATTGCGCAATCATAGAGGGCATAAAGGATTGAATGACATCCATTGGATTAAAAGAAAGTTTGGGAAGGTTTGGCCATCTTTGATTAGTTGGAAGAAATTTATCAGAAAGGAATCTAAAATCTTTATTGAATATATGTCCGTTCGATTTTACGTCATTCCAAAATAACCTCAATCTGCGAATTGCCTCATCGCTCCCACTTGAATTTAATCCGCTTCCAACTACAACTGCATTTCCTGCACCGGCACTTGTGCCAGAAATATTCGTAATAATACCTATTCTCATTAAAGTAGGAAGGATGGCTTCTAATACACCCGCCTCGAATGCTCCATGTGATCCTCCCCCTGTTAAAACCAAACCAATTTTAACAGGAATATCTTCAGAATAATCCGAAGGAATCATTTGAGGAGAGGATGAGGATTTAAATTGATTAAGCATTTTACTAAATTGATGATGACTGATTCTAACCTAAAAGACATTCTGCACTGCAAAATAAGATGTTTTTATGATGTACCATCAATCAATTCTTAATAATCATCTGTCAGATTACAGTTCAAATATAAATTTTAGAGTATCCGTTTTCGGAACTAATTATAAATATTCAAATAAAAAAAATAGTTATTTTTATTACTTTAAATAATTAAGCTCTTTACTTACAGTAATACTGTAATAAATGTCGGTATATGATAGTTTATTACTTAATTACTGCGCCTTTTCATTGATATTTTAACATTTTTTATTCTAGATTGTTCTGAAAATGGAAATTTTTTTATAAAATTTGTTGAATTTGTGTTGCAATTTATCTTTGGCTTTAGTATAAAGAATGTACACACCCTCTATTACCGCCGTTTGTCCGGAGCACCCAAAAGGTCTCCGGACCTTTTTTTAACCCCACTTTGTATATGCGTTTATGTTGTAACACTTATGCAATAACGGAATAGCATCCAAGAAAGACATCAAGCGAAAACATGGCTAAAAATCTTCGACTTATTTTAGGTGATCAACTTTCTATGTCCATATCATCACTCAATGGGTGTAACAAAGAAGAAGATATGATTTTGATGTGCGAGGTTTGGGATGAAACCCAATATGTACAACATCATAAAAAGAAAATTGCATTTTTATTTTCTGCTATGCGACATTTTGCGAATGATTTGCGTGATGCGGGGTATCATGTTCACTATACAAAATTGGATGATGAAAATAATAAAGGGTCATTTCGTGCAGAAGTTAAGCATGCAATAGAAACTTTTAATCCATCTTCAATCATTATAACTTTTCCAGGGGAATATCGTGTTCTTAAAGATATAGAATCATGGTCAGTTGATTTTAATATTCCCGTTGATATTCGTGATGATAATAGATTTCTGTCATCTCCTGCCGAATTTCGCGTCTGGGCCGAAGCCCGCAAGTCTTTACGGATGGAATTCTTTTATCGTGAAATGAGAAAAAAATATAATATTTTGATGATAAAAGATAAGCCTGAGGGAGGAGAATGGAATTATGATGCAGAAAATCGTAAGTTTCCTGATGCAGACAGGCTTTTTATCCCTCGCCCTACTCAGTTTCCTATAGATGATATAACGCGTGATGTTCTTGATTTGGTAGAGTATAAATTTGCCAATCATTTTGGAGATATATATCCTTTCACTTTTGCGGTGACCAGAGAGCACGCTTTGATTGTTCTTCAGAACTTTATGTCTGAACGATTATCTAAATTTGGTGATTACCAAGATGCCATGGTTCAAAATGAACCATGGATGTACCACTCCCATATTAGTTTCTATTTAAACTGTGGCTTACTGAATCCTTTGGGGGTTATTGAGGAGGCAGAGAGGGCATATAAGGCAGGGGGAATTCCTTTAAATGCTGTCGAAGGATTTATTAGGCAAATTTTAGGGTGGCGTGAATATATACGCGGTATCTATTGGTTAAGAATGCCACAATATTCTGAAGAAAATTTTCTAGAAGCAAAACGAAAGTTACCTTCACTTTACTGGGGATCCACAACCCAAATGAATTGTATGGCGCAATGTGTCAAGGAAACAAAAGAAAATGCCTATGCCCATCATATTCAACGATTGATGGTCTTGGGTAATTTTGCCTTACTTGCGGGGATAGACCCGAAAGACGTGAATGAATGGTATTTAATTGTTTATGCCGATGCTTATGAATGGGTTGAATTACCAAATGTTTCAGGCATGATTTTATTTGCAGATGGTGGATTTTTAGCAAGTAAACCTTACGCTGCAAGTGGTGCTTATATCAATAAAATGTCAGATTACTGTAAAAATTGTCATTATTCTGTCACAACAAAAACAGGAGATAAAGCATGTCCTTTTAATTATCTTTATTGGAATTTCATGATAGAAAATCAAGATAAATTAAAAGGAAACCCAAGGTTAGGTTTTACCTATAAAACACTAGAAAAAATGAAGGCCTCACAAATTGAAGACATTGTGGGGGATTCAAAAGTCTTTCTAGAGGGGTTATATAAAAATGATAAAGAAATCTGATTTACCTCAAAAAATATGCCCTGTTTGTTTGCGACCTTTTTCATGGCGCAAGAAATGGGAACGTGATTGGGAACATGTTAAATATTGTTCTGATAAATGTCGTATGAAAACGACCGGTTAGGCAGATGATTTTATTTTGGGTTGAATACTAGAAAGTCCACCATCAATTGCTAAAACCTGTCCAGTGACCCATGAATTTTGAGGGTCTAAAAAAAAGCAAACTGCCCGTGCTATATCATCCGCATGACCAAGCCGCCCTAAAGCATGCATGGATTCTGAGAATTTCCGTGACATTGGGTTGCTTGTAATTGACTGTGTAAGCGTCGTCTCTGTCAAGCCTGGTGCCACAGCATTAAATCGTAAATTCTGTCCTGCGTAAGTTGCAGCAGCAGACATAGTCAAGCCTATTATACCTGCCTTAGCAGCGGCAATTGCCTCGTGATTGGCAAGGCCTGTCATTGCGGCTGCAGAGGATATTAGAACAACACTTCCTCCTTCGGTCATATTTTGTCCTGCGGCTCTGACAACAGCAAATGATGTTGTGAGGGATGAGTCAATTGTATGCTGAAACTGTTGTTTATTAGTCAGATGGGCGGGTTTTAAAAGCAGCGATCCAGAACAATTCACAACGCCATCAATTTTTCCAAATTTATTCTTGGCAGTTTCAAAACATATTTGGACAGCCTCAAAATCAGTTAAATCAAGAAGAGCGTCAGGGCTAATCTTTGAATCTGTGCGGGCTGTTTGAAAGACGGAATGGCCCGAATCAGTAAGGTTTTGAACAACAGATTGCCCAATTCCGCTGGATGCCGCAAAGACGATAAAATTAGCCATGCTAGTCTTCTTCTCTTTCATTTATATTAATTTTTATTTTTTCGTTTTTATTTTTAGTCCTGTGTTTTGCCAAACGACCACCAACACGTTCTCTCCACATCCGAAAACTAGAGGGTTTCATATTTGTCCGCATGAGAAGAATGACTTCTTTCTCAGGAAGTCCAGTCATTTCAAGGATAGCATCAAATGAGACTTTGTCATCCCATGCGAGTTCAATAATTTCACTTGTATTATAAACTTTACTGTTCATTTTGGCTCAATGCCTTAAAGGCTGCTAAAGATCTATCGCGTGCGACTGAATGATCAACTATTGGTTTTATAGTATGGGAGTCAGGAGCCCATTGATTGATATAGTCTCTTGTTGGGTCGAATTTTTCGCCCTGTGTTGTGGGGTTAAATATTCTAAAAAATGGTGCTGCGTCAGCTCCACATCCTGCCACCCATTGCCATGAGGCAGCATTATTTGCTAAATCTGCATCAACCAAAGTATCCCAAAACCAATCTTCACCAAGTCGCCAATGATAATGTAAATCTTTAATTAGAAAAGAGGCCACAATCATTCGGACACGGTTGTGCATATAGCCCGTTGCATAAAGTTCACGCATACCAGCATCAACAATGGGATAGCCTGTGCGCCCATTTTTCCAACGGTCAAGCATTTCATTATCAACATCTGCCCAATTAAAGTTCAAGAATTTTTTATTGAGAGGTTGTTCAGGTAAATCAGGATTATAATAGAGGAGAGAGTGAGAAAATTCACGCCATCCCAATTCAGAATGGAAATGATCAAGGTCGGTTTCTGCCTTATGATGAGCCCCTGCACCTTGAGATTCATACCATACTTGGTTAGGGGATAATTCTCCAAAATGTAGATGAGGTGAAAGCCTAGATATATGAGGTTTAGATGGAAAATTACGACCCTCTTTATAGCCTTTTAAACCCACATCCAAAAATTCATTTAATTGGTTTAATGCTCCAGTTTCGCCAGCATTCCAATACGACATCATATCCCTATCCCATCGTGGAGTTTTGGGAAGAAGGCTCAAGTCATCAAGTGAGACGGAAGAAACAATTTTCGTCCTTGATAGGTTTAATTTTGAAGGAATTGGAAGTGGAATACGTGGTGGAGGAGCAGAAAGACAACCTTTTCTAAAAAAAGGTGTAAAGACGCGATAGGGTGTTTCGTCACTTTTATGAATTGCCCAAGGCTCCCATAGAAGAGAACCATTTTCGCTGTTACATGAAACGGATAAATTTTCTTTTATTTTTTTATCTCGAGTAATTCGCCACGGCTCATAACACCTATTCCAAAATATTTTATTGGCTTTTGTTTCTTTAATAATTTTTGGAATGATATCTGAGGCATCACCACTAAAAAATTGTAATGCCCCATCAAGGCTTTTGTTAAGTGATTTAAGGGAGTGATAAAGCCACGCACGCGAAGCATCACCTATTTTCCATGATTTTGCATTCACATCATCCAGAATATAAATCGGGATGATAGGGGCATTCGTTGATAGTGCAGAGGTGAGGGCAGGGTTATCAGTAAGACGCAAATCTTGCCTAAACCATACAATGACAGCATCAACCATCTTTGTTAATGATGGATATGATCTCTTTTAAGACATCATCAACCTTATCATTTGAAATTTGACATGTTCCAGCTGCATTATGTCCGCCACCGCCATATTTAAGGCAAAGTTCGCCAATATTTGTTTTGCTGCTTTTATTCATGATAGATTTACCAATTGCTAACACTGTATTTTGTTGATTTTTTCCCCACATGACATGACATGAAATATTACATTGTTGGAACAGTGCATAAATCATGAAGCGGTTACTAGCGTAAATAATATCTTCATCGCGTAGATCAAGAACAATTAAATTTTTATTCACTCTTACGCAGCGCTCAATTTGTTCGCGTGACTTAGCAGAATGGGATCTAAATAATTCGACTCGTTCTTTCACATCTGGCAACTCTAAAATAGAGGAAATATCATTGTTGATTCGACAATGTTCAATCAATTGCATCATTAATTGATAGTTAGAAATATTAAAATCACGAAAACGCCCAAGACCCGTGCGTGCATCCATTAAAAAGGATAAGAGTTCCCAGCCTTGAGGTTCTAAAACATCTTCACGAGTAAAAGCAGCAGAATCAGCCTTATCAACAGCCACCATCATCGCATCAGATATTTTTGGAAACTTTGCTTTGCCCCCGAAATAGTCATAAACTACGCGTGCGGCAGAGGGAGCTTTGGCATCAATAATATGGTTATCACGTTGCCCTCCAACACGGGAAACCTCGCTTGAATGGTGGTCAAAAGCCATATATACACCATCAACATACGGTAGATTTGTTGTAATATCGTCTGCGGTGACTTCAATAAGTCCATCCTGCATATCTTTTGGGTGAGCAAACGTCACATCATCAATGATACCTAATTCTTTTAATAAAACTCCGCAGACAAGACCGTCCATATCGCTCCGAGTGATAAGGCGGTAACGTTTATTAGATTGCGGCATAAGTTTTAAAGCTTGATTCATTATATTTCCCCGATGATGATATTTAATGATTCAATAATAGCGGAATCTTAACCTTTTGGGAAGAGGGGGATTTTAGACTTTATAAATCCTCTGGCTTGTTTTCTCATTGACGTTACGTGATGCTTATTGTACGTTTTTACCTTATCATCAAAATAAAAAATGAGATTTTTATGGCAATAATTGAAGTTCATCATAGTAGATGTTTTGCTTCAATTTTTTTCATATTCAAAAACTTGAAAAGTGTATGCTTTTTTATTATAGAAAATTTTAGGGATATATTGTTGGTTGTAATAAGAAAAACAATGGCGGCATGTTTGCTTTTGTTTAGCCCCATTTTTGCTCATGCAGCGATTCCATTAACCGTTAATCTGTCAGAAAATGTAACTGTAATAGGAACGCCACGATTACAATTAAATATTGGCGGAGTAACTCGCTTTGCGCCTTATGTGTCTGGGTCGGGGACATCGACATTGACCTTTTCTTATAATGTTGTCGCCCCAGATTTTGATAGGGACGGACTTGCTTTGGTCTCGCCACTTGATTTAAACGGTGGAACGATTAGAGATTTAAACGGAAATAATGCTAACTTGGCTTTTGTTCCACCAAACACATCAGGGGTCCTAGTTCAATCTTATCAAGTTAATTGGATCAGCGCCCCTCTTAATGGAACAAATATTCAATCAGGCCAATTTTCTATAACAGGAGCTCCAATCGGAGCTACATATAATTATAGTGTTACAAGCAGTGGAGGTGGGGGCAGTGTTACTGGTTCTGGTTTAATAACAATCGACCCTCAAACAATAAGTGCTTTAGATCTGAGAAATTTACCATTAGGAACCTTTACTTTATCAGCCACAGTTACTGCTCTATCGGGAACAGGAAATGCTAAAACCGATACTGTTTTAGGAAATGTTATTACAAATATTGGGCAAATCACAAACCTTTCAACAGGAAATTACCCTGTGAGAGCAAATAACGAGGCCTTTACAGGGTATGTAAATAATGTTGCTGGAACGCGTTGGTTCTTAGTTGGTCGTGGACGCAATAACTGGGATTTTGACGCGGATGGTCAGGGGGTGAATGCAAATGTTATTTCTGGTTTAGGGACATCCGCTGCGTTTGCTCCGCGTGCCTATAATAATGCTATTATCAATGATTTAGTTACAAGGGCATTCATAAACCTGACAGGGGTTGAAATTAGGTTGAACAGGGCGGCAAATATTACGGGAACAAGTTTTCAAGAAGTTTTGTGGAGGCCTATTTCTTTGACCTCTTGGACATGGGATTTTCCAGGAGCTGATTATGATATTGAATATGATTTAAAGGCATCGGCTTTGGGCATCGCATATTTAGATTTAACAGGAAAAACAAGAGACTCTATGATGACCCCCATTTCATCTTCTGGAAATAACTATACGCGTATTTTTACGTGGGGGTGGGGTTCTCAGGGAAATCAGAAAGGATTCTGTTATGGTTCGACTGTCCAAGGCGTAGATAATAATGATGCAAATACATTCATGTGGGAATTAACAACCGAAGCTCATGCATGCCCCTATACAGAGGTTTACATTAGGGCTGAATAGTTATGGATAAAAAATCTGTTCTGGGTTAATTGACTGTGATGACAATAACTTTTTGCCTTTTCGTTTTGAATCACTATGATAAGGCCAGTTTTATATAAAGTTTTTGAATAGTCAGATTACTATACTGGAATCATCATATGCTCGCCGATAAAGATAGAATTTTTACCAATATTTATGGATGGGAATCATATTCCCTTGCCTCTGCTCGCTCACGCGGGGATTGGGATAATACAAAAGATATTATTGCCAAAGGCCGTGATTGGATTATTGACGAGATGAAAAAATCTGGTCTACGCGGTCGCGGCGGCGCTGGGTTTCCAACTGGAACTAAATGGTCATTTATGCCCAAAGTGTCAGATGGTCGCCCTCACTATCTTGTTATCAATGCGGATGAAAGTGAACCAGGGACTTGTAAAGACCGTGACATCCTTCGTCATGAACCGCATAAACTTTTGGAAGGGGCTCTTATTGCAGGTTTTGCGATGGGGGCTAATCGTTGTTATATTTATATTCGCGGTGAATTTTATAACGAAGGATCAACTATCGTTCGCGCGATTGAAGATGCATATACATCTGGACTATTGGGGAAAAATGCTGCGGGCAGTGGGTGGGATTTCGATGTTGTGTTACATCGCGGCGCTGGGGCTTATATTTGCGGTGAAGAAACAGCCTTGATTGAGAGTATTGAAGGAAAAAAAGGGCAACCTCGTAATAAGCCCCCTTTTCCTGCTGGTGCTGGGCTTTATTCGTGTCCGACGACTGTTAATAATGTTGAAACAATCGCTGTGGCTCCTACTATTTTACGTCGCGGTGGATCTTGGTTTGCGGGAATTGGCAAGGACGAGAAAAATACTGGTACAAAATTATTTTGTATCTCTGGCCATGTCAATAATCCTTGCAACGTTGAAGAGTCGATGGGAATTCCTCTTAAGGAATTAATTGAAAAACATGCTGGTGGTGTTCGAGGTGGATGGGATAATTTGCTGGCGATTATCCCCGGAGGATCATCAACCCCATTATTACCTAAACATATCTGTGACACTGTGTTGATGGATTTTGACTCTCTCCGTGCGGTACAAAGTGGGTTAGGAACTGCGGGAGTTATTGTCATGGATAAATCAACAGACATTGTTACTGCCATTGCACGTTTATCACATTTTTATATGCACGAAAGTTGCGGTCAATGCACCCCTTGTCGTGAAGGCACGGGTTGGCTATATCGGATTATGCAACGGATGGCGCGAGGTAATGCCACCATCGGTGAAATTGATATGCTTTTGGAACTTACAAAGGAAATTGAAGGGCATACTATATGCGCTCATGGTGATGCATCCGCATGGCCTATCCAAGGCTTAATCAGGCATTTCCGTCCAGAGATGGAAAAACGTCTATTGGATTATCGTAAAGATGCTCCTGACGAAAATTTGGCGGCAGAATAGGACTTAAAAAGAGTGTCATTAAATTTCTTTATTTTTACTATTTTGGTTCTTATGTCATCTGTTGCTATTGCAGCTGATAAACAAACCCAGTTAAAAGGTGATGATTTAAAGATGGCCATGCAAATGAATGATATGTTCGCAAGACATCTTTATTCAACTGTTTGTTTAGAAGAGGAAAAGTATTTTTCATTACAAAAAGAATTAGTAGGAAATACCAGACAGGAAGCTATCCTGTCATTAAAATCATCATGTGATTGTGTCACAAACGTGATGATGGAGAAAGTATCAGCCAATGATATGATTGGATATGTAACTGCTATGTATGGCGTAAATCCATCAGGAAGCGTTGAAGCAAATAAATTACCAAATGTAAGTGATAAGTCAAAATTTAATAAAATAGGTCAATTAACGCGCGACCTGAAAATGCGTCGTAAATGCGGATTTAGTAAATAAATAGAAAATTTTATCAGGATAAAAAAATGCCAAAATTAAAAATCAATGGAACGGAAATCGAAGTTGTTGCAGGAACATCTATTCTTCAAGCAGCAGAAGTTCTTGGCTATGAAATCCCACGTTTTTGTTATCATGATAAGTTAAGTGTTCCAGCTAATTGCAGAATGTGTTTGGTTGAAGTGAAGGGCGCACCAAAGCCTGTTGCATCTTGCGCAATGGCATGTGGTGAAAATATGGAAGTCTTGACAGATAGCCCGACTGTCAAAAAATCTCGTCATGGCGTGATGGAAATGATGTTGATAAATCATCCTCTCGATTGTCCAATTTGTGATCAGGGTGGTGAATGTGATTTACAAGACCAAGCTTTTGGATATGGGTTTGACCGTTCCCGTTATACAGAAGATAAGCGCTCAAAGGTTGATCCAGAATTAGGCCCTCTTATCAAGACTGTGATGACCCGCTGTATTCAATGTACTCGATGCATTCGTTTTGGCGAAGAGATTGCGGGTGTTGCTGATTTAGGAATGATGAACAGGGGCGAGAATGCAGAAATTACAACTTTTATTGAGAAGGCCATTTCTTCGGAATTATCAGGAAATCTGGTTGACGTTTGCCCTGTCGGCGCTTTGACGTCAAAGCCTTATGCTTTTACTGCGCGTCCATGGGAATTGCGAAAAACAGAATCAATAGATGTTCACGATGCGGTTGGAAGCAACATACGTATTGATGCAAGAGGTAACGAAGTTATGCGCGTTCTTCCGCGTTTAAATGAAGATGTTAATGAAGAATGGATTGCTGATAAAACCCGCCATGCCCATGATGGACTTAAAAAATCACGATTGGATAGACCTTTTGTGCGTGATACACAATCAGGCGCATTGCGCCCTGCATCATGGGATGAGGCATTCAGTGTGGTTGCCCAGAAATTAACCACAACACCCTCTGCAAAAATTGCGGCAATGGTTGGTGCATTGAATGATACAGAATCTATGTATGCTCTTAAAGAACTGATGATGTCATTGGGTGTTAAAAATCTTGATTGCCGCACGGATGGAACTTTATTTGACGTCACGCAGCGTGCAGGTTATTTATTTAATTCAACAATTTCTGGAATTGAACAGGCTGATGCAATTTTATTGATTGGCACTAACTTAAGATGGGAAGCTCCATTGGTTAATGCACGTATCCGTAAATCATTTTTATCAAAACGTGTTAAAGTAGGCATTATTGGCGAGCAAGTTGATCTTACTTATCCAACTATTTATCTTGGAGCTGGTTCAGAAAGTCTTGATAATCATCATAGTTTTTTTGATGTGATTAAAAATGCAAAAAATCCTTTGATGATTGTGGGTCAAGGTGCATTTCTTCGCCCTGATGGAGAGGCACTGCATTCATCCCTTTATGATTTTGCAGAGAAATTGGGATTTGTAAAAGACGGATGGAATGGATTTAACGTTCTTCAAACTAATGCATCCCGTGTTGGGGCGTTGGATATTGGCTTTGTACCACAGGCTGATGGTTTGAATGCCTATGGCATTTTGGGGGCAACACAGAATAAAGATGTTGAAGTCCTCTACCTTTTGGGTGTTGATGAATTTAATGTTGGGGCATCAATCGGTAAAGATACATTTGTGATTTATCAAGGTCATCACGGAGACCAAGGCGCAGCGCGCGCAGATGTCGTTTTACCTGGCGCCGCCTATACCGAAAAAGATGGGTTATACGTGAATACTGAAGGGCGTGTTCAGCTTGCGAAAAAAGCAGTATCGCCATTAGGAGAGGCGCGCGAGGACTGGAAGATTATTCGTGCTCTTTCTGATAAAATTGGAAAGCCATTATCTTATAATACCCTAGCTCAATTAAGGGCAAAATTGGTTTCTGAATTTGCACATTTTGGAAAAATTGGTCAAGTTACTCCTTCGATATGGAATAAATTTGGAAAGGCTGGAAAAATCAGCAATCATCCTTTTCATTCGCCCATCGATAATTATTATATGACGAATAGTATATCACGATCATCTAAGACAATGGCAGAATGTACAAAATCCTTTGTCCAATCCACCCATACTGTTGAAGCTGCGGAGTAATTTATAATGATGACGTCATTGATTGAATTTGCAAATACGTACTGGCTTGATGCGATTATACTGATTGCAAAGATTGTGGGGCTATCACTTTGTGTCATGGTTTTTGTGGCCTTTGTGACTTATGCCGAACGTAAAGTATTGGGGGCAATGCAACGTCGTCAAGGACCAATGACTGTTGGCCCTTTTGGACTACTTCAACCCTTTGCTGATGCCTTTAAGCTTTTATCAAAAGAAACGATTATCCCAACACAGGCCAATAAACCTGTTTTCTTTTTAGCACCAATTTTAATTTTGACACTCGCATTGGTTGCGTGGTCAGTTATTCCACTTGGAGCGCAGATGGTGTTGGCTGATATTAATGTTGGAGTTCTGTTCTTGTTTGCGATTTCATCATTGGGCGTTTACGGGGTCATTATGGCAGGGTGGGCATCAAATTCTAAATATGCTTTTCTTGGTGGGCTACGTTCGGCATCACAAATGGTATCTTACGAAGTATCCATGGGGTTGGTTATTGTGACTGTCATCCTCTGTACAGGTACAATGAATTTATCGGGAATTGTTGAAGCTGACCGCCCATTTTGGGTGCAATTGATGTTGATACCAATGCTTGGTGTTTTTTTGATTTCGATTTTGGCTGAAACCAATCGCCCACCTTTTGATTTGCCTGAGGGCGAATCAGAATTATCAGGTGGTTTTATGGTTGAATATTCGGCAGGGACATTCGTTTTGTTCTTCCTAGGCGAATATATGAATATGGTTTTGATGTCGGCCATTACCGCACTTTTATTTTTAGGTGGTTGGAAAGTTCCATTTGGAATAGAAGCATTGGATTTTATTCCCGGAACAATTTGGTTTATTTTGAAAATCTGCGCTGTTTTGTTTTTCTTTTTCTGGGCGCGGGCGACTTTTCCACGTTATCGCTATGACCAGTTGATGCGCCTTGGCTGGAAAGTGTTCTTGCCATTCAGCTTTATCTGGGTTGTATTGGTTGCAGGAAGTTTGATTTATTTTGATGCATTACCAAAGTAGGATTTAAAAATGTCTGCATATACTGTTGCTCGTTCGTTTTTGTTGATTGAAATTCTGAAAGGGATGGCTTTGACATTGAAATATATGTTCTTTATGCCGCGCGTCACCATAAACTATCCGTATGAAAAGGGTCCCATATCTCCGCGTTTTCGTGGGGAACATGCACTTCGCCGTTATCCAAATGGCGAAGAACGCTGTATTGCTTGTAAATTATGTGAGGCAGTCTGTCCTGCTTTGGCAATTACAATTGAGGCCGAGCCGCGGGATGATGGGCAACGTCGTACAACACGTTATGATATTGATATGACCAAATGTATCTATTGTGGTCTGTGTCAGGAGGCTTGCCCCGTTGATGCGATCGTCGAAGGGCCAAATTTTGAATTTGCAACTGAAACGCGGGATGAATTATTTTATAATAAGGAACGATTGCTTGAAAATGGTGACCGTTGGGAAGCCCAAATTGCTAGAAATTTAGTGGCTGTTGCCCCTTATCGTTAAAGAAATCCTTACAATCGTATGTTGTCCTTAGACTTTGTTAAGAGTTTATAGGTTAAACTGGGCGTGTTATATTCCGTTTTCAGGGTTTCGCTATGATTCATGATGCTAAATTACAAGATGTTTCCCCATTTCAAATGGCCAATGATGGCAATGAAATGCAATCTATGATGTTGATTATTCAATCCATGAAAGAGCAGATGGACGGGATGGAACGTCTTTTTAAACGTCGTTTCGATGAAATTTCTATGGAAATAAACGCGACTTCTCAACAATTGGGAATGACGGAAGATGGTTTAGAGAACAGGTTTAGTGAGATTCTAAGTTCTATGTCGGCTATTTCTTTCAGTGGAACAGGTATGACCGCCGCCAATACAGGCGTAGAATTACAAGCCGTTATTGCTGATACAGAAGAAGCTGCCAATAAAATTATTGACGCGGCAGAGCGTATTTCAACGCGTATCAATGATGTGGGTCAACTTAGGGATGAAACTACAAAGAATGCGTTTTTATCTGCTCTTCAAAATGATGTTCAGGATATTTTGATGGCGTGTTCCTTCCAAGATTTGGCAGGGCAACGTATTCGTAAAACTGTTGAAAGTCTTCAAAGCATTGAAGATAAGATTAACTCCACGATGGATGAATTGGGTATTGAAGTCAAATCTGATCCTCTTGCGGGTGGAGTTCGTGATTCAACTGAAAATCATGCTCATTCCCAAGCAGATATCGACGCATTATTTTCATAAAGTAAAAACCCTATTCATCAGCTTAAGCGCCTCGCCATTCAAAAATTTTGGGGTGGGAAAACTATAAGTTTTTTATCCCTAGACCTTGCTTAAATACTTGTATCGCATTAGAAAAGTGAAGCTTTTATTGTTCCATAATTTCTAACAAAGAGTTTGTCCCATGATAGGGGTTTTTGCCTTTTATGCTTTCGCGGCGGTTCTTATCCTTAGTTCCCTTTTGGTTATCTCTGCCAAAAATCCCGTTCATTCCGTTTTATTCCTGATTTTAGCATTTTTTAATGCAGCAGGATTATTTGTCTTGTTGGGCGCAGAATTTATAGCGATGATTTTGGTGATTGTCTATGTTGGGGCTGTCGCTGTTTTATTCCTCTTTGTTGTGATGATGCTCGATATTGATTTTGTAAAATTACGCCAAGGCGCAAAAAAGTTTGCTCCATTGGGATTGGTTGTGGGAATTGCATTGCTTGCAGAATTGGTGATGTTGTATCAGGTGTGGCCAGAGCCACCAACTGTTGTAACGCCCGATATTTTGGCTGTTGATAATACCAAAGCGATTGGGAATGTTTTATATACCCAATATGTTTTGCCATTCCAAGTTTCAGGGTTGATTTTATTAGTTGCAATGATTGGTGCGATTGTCCTTACACTTCGCACACGAGGTGGTGTCCTTCGCCAGCGGGTTGGAACACAGGTAGAGCGTACCCAAGACGAATCCATGGAAATTCAAAAAGTATCGTCTGGAACAGGGGTCACAAATGTTTGAAATTGGTCTTATTCATTATCTAACCCTTGCCGCTATTTTATTCACGATTGGTATTTTTGGAATCTTTCTTAATCGTAAAAACGTCATTATTATTTTGATGTCGATTGAATTGATGTTGCTTGCGGTCAATATCAACTTTATCGCGTTTTCAAGCTTTCTTAATGATTTATCGGGACAGATTTTTACGATGTTTATCTTGACTGTCGCTGCTGCCGAAGCTGCGATTGGGCTAGCTATTCTTGTCTCTTTCTTCCGTAATAAAGGTTCTATTGCGGTTGAAGATATTTCCGCCTTGAAAGGGTAAGGCAGTCAATGATGATTGGTTATTTTGCAGTCTTTACTCCGCTTGTTGCATTTTTGCTTGCAGGATTATTGGGGAAAAAATTTGGTGATAGATTCTCACAAATTATCACTTGTGGTGGTGTTATTGTCGCTGCGATAGCATCGATAAATTTATTCTTTACAGTTGTGCTTGGTTCAAACCCGCATACTTTGCCTGTTATGAATTGGTTTTCATCGGGGGATTTTTCAGTAGATTGGGCATTACGTGTTGACCAACTTTCAGTCATTATGATGTGCGTCATCAATGTTGTTTCGGCCTGTGTTCATGTCTATTCGGTCGGATATATGAGCCATGATGAAAGTAAGTCTCGGTTTATGGCTTATCTCTCGCTCTTTACTTTTGCGATGTTGATGCTGGTTAGTGCCGATAATCTATTACAATTATTTTTTGGTTGGGAAGGCGTTGGCCTTGCATCCTATTTATTGATTGGTTTTTGGTATCATAAAAATACAGCAACAGCAGCATCAATTAAGGCATTCGTTGTAAACCGTGTGGGCGACCTTGGTCTAGTTCTTGCGATTTTTGCAACTTTTATCGTTTTTGGAACCGTTCAATTCGATGGAATTTTTGAACAAGTTGCAGAAAAAGCATCGGTCAATTTTAACTTTTTCGGGTATCAAATTCATGCCTTGACGCTAATCTGTTTATTCCTTTTTATTGGTGCGGTTGGAAAATCTGCACAGTTAGGATTGCATACTTGGCTTCCTGATGCGATGGAAGGACCAACCCCTGTATCTGCCCTTATCCATGCGGCAACGATGGTAACTGCTGGGGTCTTTCTTGTTACTCGTTTTTCCCCTCTTTATGAATTTGCGCCTGACGCATTGATGGTGGTCTGTATCCTTGGAGCTTGCACTGCCTTAGTTGCAGCAACAATTGGCATGACCCAATTTGATATTAAACGCGTGATTGCCTATTCAACCATGTCGCAATTGGGATACATGTTTTTTGCGTTGGGCGTCTCTGCCTATTCTGCGGCAATGTTTCATCTTGTGACCCATGCATTTTTTAAAGCATTGCTATTTTTAGGTGCGGGTTCAGTTATTCATGCAATGTCTGGCGAGCAAGATATGCGCAAAATGGGGGGCATCTGGAAAAAAATCCCTATCACTTATGCGATGATGTGGATTGGGTCACTTGCCCTTGCAGGTATTCCGTTATTCGCAGGGTATTATTCCAAAGATTTAATTCTTGAGGCTGCATGGGCGTCGCATTCTTCATTTGGCCATTTTGCGTACTGGATGGGAATAGCTGCTGCATTGATGACAGCTTTTTATAGTTGGCGTTTAATTATCATGACCTTTCATGGTAAACCGAATGCTGACCAACATACGATGGAACATGTCCATGAATCCCCAGCCGTGATGATGGTACCGCTTGTCGTTTTGGCAGTTGGGGCGATATTCTCTGGGGCGGTTCTCTATGGCGGTTTCGCTGGGCTTCCTCATGAACAAGAGGTCTTGGTTAAATCTGAGGCTAAAGAGATTGAAAAAGAAGTTGTTGAAGCAACCCAAGATCAGATAAATAAAGTTCCCAAAGATGGCGAAGAAACAATGCACGAATCTTTGTGGAATAAAGAAGCTTTCTTTGGTAAATCAATTGTTGTTCTTCCTGAAAACGACACAGTTGCCAAAGCCCATCATGTTGAGCAATGGGTTAAATTACTCCCAACCATTGTTGGGGCATTTGGAATTTTCCTCGGGTTCGTTTGTTATATGTTTATTCCAAGCATTCCGCCTGCCGTTTCTAAATTATTTAAACCTCTCCACACATTATTTTTCCGTAAATGGTTCTTTGATGAGATTTATGAGGCTGTTTTTGTCAAAAACGCCCAACGATTAGGTAATCTATTTTGGAAGCGAGGGGACGGTCAAGTAATTGATGGTTTAGGACCGAATGGAGTTGCAGCAATCAGTCAGAAATTATCTGCTGTTTTATCCAAATTTCAAACAGGATTCGTATTTCAATACGCCTTTATGATGATGATAGGTGTGGTTGCTATTGTAACATGGGTTGCCTATGCCATGGGTCTATTTGATATGATATTTGCAATGTTTAAAATGTCAGGGAACGAGTAATAAAATGGATTTTCCACTTCTTTCATTGGTTACATTTCTTCCGCTTGCGGGAGCTGTTCTTTTAATGCTTTTAAAAGGTGATGAGGCTGTCGTTGCTTCTAAATCACGTATGATTGCATTGGTTATTACAGGGGCCACTTTCTTTCTATCTTTGCCGATTATGTTGGGGTTTGACCCAACGGTTACTGATTTCCAATTTATAGAAAAGAAGGTCTGGTTCGAACAATACGGCATTTCATACCATATGGGGATTGACGGGATTTCGTTATTCTTTGTGATGCTATCTACTTTTCTGACCCCACTTTGTATACTGGCCAGTTGGAAATCGATTACCACACGTGTTCGCGAATATATGATTGCATTCATGATGTTAGAAACATTTATGATAGGAACATTTTGCGCTCTTGATGCTGTTTTATTCTATGTCTTTTTCGAAGGCGTTTTAATTCCGATGTTTATAATCATCGGGGTATGGGGTGGGGCGCGCCGCGTTTATTCATCATTTAAATTTTTCCTGTACACGTTGCTTGGCTCTGTATTGATGCTGGTGGCATTGATTACGATGATATTACTTGCTGGAACAGCAGATATCCCCGTTCTGATGGGGTATGATTTTTCTCCAGAATTGCAGACGTGGTTGTGGGTTGCATTCTTTGCCAGTTTTGCTGTCAAAATGCCGATGTGGCCCGTACATACTTGGCTGCCTGATGCTCACGTTGAGGCACCTACAGCAGGTTCAGTCATTCTTGCGGGGGTACTTTTGAAAATGGGGGGGTATGGTTTCCTTCGTTTTTCACTTCCGATGTTTCCAGACGCATCAGAATTTTTTGCGCCAATGGTCTTTGCTCTTAGCGTAATTGCGATTATTTATACATCTTTGGTAGCGTTGGTTCAGACGGACATGAAAAAGATGATTGCTTATTCATCTGTTGCTCACATGGGATTTGTAACCCTTGGTATTTTTACGATGAATACCCAAGGGATTGAAGGTGCGATATTCCAAATGATAAGTCATGGGGTGATATCCGCAGCCTTGTTCTTGAGCATCGGCGTTGTCTATGACAGGTTGCATACACGTGACATCAATCGCTATGGCAATCTTGCTAAGAATATGCCTGTTTTTGCCTGTGTCTTTATTATTTTAATGCTGGGGTCAGTCGGACTTCCTGGCACATCTGGATTTGTGGGTGAATTTTTGGCGTTACTTGGTGCGTTCCAAGTCAATACAGTTGTGGGAACGATTGCATCTTTGGGTGTGGTTTTGGGGGCTGTCTATATGTTGCATCTGGGGCGTAAATTAGTTTTTGGGCCAAAGGTGAATGATGATGCAGCAGCAATGACAGATTTAGATCTACGCGAGAAATTGATATTTCTGCCATTGATAGTTTTAGTGATTTGGTTGGGGATTGCCCCATCCTATGTTTTAGACAGAATTGCTCCATCAGTTGCAAATATCGTGACACAAGTTACCCCAGTTGAAGAAGAAATCCTTCAGACTCCTGAACTAGAATTGACACCAGACTTAAAAGGAATTGAATAATGGACGGGTTTAGCTGGATTCTCCTTTCTCCCCTTAAACAAGAAATATTTTTGGCTGTGGTTGGAATGATTTTACTCATGATTGGGGCATTCCGCGGTAATACCAGCATCAATTTTATTATGCCTGCGGTCATTATTTCATTGGTGGTTGCTATTATCGGAATCTTTGTTGGGGATTGGACGGCGATTGATACATTAAGTGGGATGATTATTGTTGACGGATTTTCGGAATGGATGAAAATTCTTATCCTCTCTGGCCTTGCTGTTTCGCTTTTATTATCTGTGTCTTGGCTTCGTGAAAATGCGATGCTTAAATTTGAATATCCAATCCTTGTTCTTTTCTCGGGGATTGGGATGATGTTGATGGTATCATCAAATAATCTTCTTTCTCTTTATATGGCGATAGAGCTTTCTTCCCTCTGTCTTTATGTTCTGGCTGCAATTAACCGCGATAATTTATTGTCCACTGAGGCAGGTTTGAAATATTTTATTCTTGGCGCATTATCGTCTGGATTATTGTTATTTGGAATTTCATTGGTCTATGGATACACAGGAACCCTATCATTTGCAAGCATTTCAGGGTTTTTAGAGACAACCAAATCAATGCCCTATGGCGTGATGGTGGGGATGATATTTATGTTGGCGGGGCTGGCTTTTAAAATCTCTGCTGTGCCATTTCATATGTGGACACCCGATGTGTATCAGGGCGCACCAACACCTGTCACTGCATTATTTGCAATTGTGCCAAAGGTCGCGGCGTTAGGACTTATTATTCGTTTGATTACAGGGCCTTTCGAATTGCTCGCAGAAGAATGGACACAAATTTTTATCTTTATATCGGTAACATCTATGATTCTCGGCGCATTCGCTGGACTGGTTCAAAATAATATTAAACGCCTTCTGGCCTATTCATCAATTGGGAACATGGGATATGCTATGCTAGGACTACTTCCGAGTGTTTCCGCAGGGGTTGCTTCAGTCATTATTTATGTAAGTATTTATATGGTGATGTTAGCAGGGGTTTTTGGTATTTTGATGAGTGTTAAACGTAACGGACAGTCGATTGAAAATATCCCTGACTTTGCAGGCCTTTCAAAATCATCTCCGTTTTTGGCTTATACACTGGCTGCATTATTGTTTTCAATGATGGGGATTCCGCCACTTGCAGGGTTTTTTGGCAAGTTTTTTGTCTTCCAAGCGGCTGTTGCAGGTGGTTTTTTTGTTGTTGCCGTCGTTGGTGTTTTAACATCGGTTGTGGGGGCATATTATTATCTTCGCCTTATCAAAGTGATGTTCTTTGATGCATCGGCGGGTGAATTTGACGAAGATAAATCACTGTCTCGTCATTTGGTAGTTGTTGGTTCATTGGCGTTTATTATTCTTTTTACCGTGATGCCAAATCAGTTGTTGAATCAGGCGATGATTGCGGCTTCAAGCCTTTTCCCTTAGGTCTGCAATCAAGATATGCAAATTTATCATTTTGAAAATTTGACGAGTACTCAGGATATTGCAAAACAATATCTATCAGAGGGACAAAATTTACCATTTGCAATTCATACAGATAAACAGTCATCGGGACGCGGTCGTTCAGGAAATCAGTGGGTATCTTTAGAGGGTAATTTATTAACCTCAATCGCTATTCCACTCCAAGATGTTCCTGTAAAGGATATTGGGCAGTATTCATTCCTGACAGCGGTTGTACTGATGGATTGTTTAGCAGAATATGGCGTGGTCAATGCACAAAATAAATGGCCGAATGATATTTTAGTAGATGGACAAAAAATTGCAGGCATATTGTTAGAGAGCAATAGTAATAATGATGGAGTATTAAACGCTTTGATTATTGGTATTGGCATCAATATCATGAACGCTCCTGAGGGGGCAATTTGTATTCATAATTTAACTGGAGATTCTATTTTACCTTCTGAATTTTTAAATCAATTTATAAAACAATTAGACATACAACTGTTGTATTTCAAACAACACGGCTTTGACCCCATTCGTAAAAAATGGCTGGATAAAGCTTATGGTCTAGGAATGCTTATCAAAGTTCGTTTGCCCAATGAAATATTTCATGGGGAATTTATGGGGCTGGATAATGATGGAGCTTTATTGGTCAAAGTTGACGGTATACCGCGTAAGGTCTATTCTGGCGATGTATTTTTTTAAAGGAAAAATTTAAAATGCTTTTGGCTGTTGATATTGGAAATACAAATATTGTCTTTGCCCTCTATGATGGAAATATGCAACGCGGCATGTGGCGGTCAATGACCGACGCGGGACGGACGAAAGATGAGTACTTAGTATTTTTATCACAACATTTTGAACTAAAAAACTTGTTACTCTCAGATATTAGCGACGTTATAATCTCATCTGTTGTACCTGATGTTGATGATGAGATGAGCAAACTTTGTAGGGACGGGTTTGGACTTAAGCCAATTTTTGTTGGCAAAGATACAGGGGGGCTGGGGATTGAAATTAAAATCGACAGGCCGTCCGAATTAGGAGCAGATAGATTAGTCAATACTTACGCTGTCCATAAAGAATATAAATGTGCGGCAATTGTTTTGGATTTTGGGACAGCGACAACATTTGATATTGTTGACAAAAATGGAAATTTTTGTGGTGGGGTAATTGCTCCGGGGCCTAATTTATCACTTGAGGCACTTCATTTGGCTGCTGCAAAATTACCTAGTGTTGCAGTTAAAAAACCAAAATCAGCACTGGCCAAAAACACTGTTGATGCGATGCAGTCGGGCATTTACTGGGGATATGTTGGTTTAGTTGAAAAAATCCTTGAAAGATTGATTGCAGAGCTGGGCGAACGTCCCAAAATCATTGCAACGGGTGGTCTATCACGGCTTTTTCAGGGGGATATTCCTGCAATTGATGTGATTGATGAAGAATTAACCCTAAAAGGGCTTTTATACATTTACGAGACAGTAAAAAAGCAATAAAGTCCCCCTCATGAAAAAAGTTTTAGAAAAGACAAGTGTGGGAACTTTCGCCAAAGGATTCCATTTTATTCCCTTGGGCGGCAGTGAAGAATTTGGAGTTAACTTTAATCTATATGCCTGTGATGGAAAATGGATGATTTTTGATTGTGGTATCGGATTTGCTGATGATCGTTTTCCAGGTATCGACATATTGTTACCCGACCCTAGTTTTATTGAAGATTATAGAAGTGATATTATCGGGATGGTCATTACCCACGGACATGAAGATCATGTGGGCGCAGTTGCTCATTTATGGCCGCGTTTAAAATGCCCGATATATTGTACGAAATTTACGGCGGCGGTATTACGCGCCAAATTAAATGAATTCCCAGATTGTAAGAAAGCAAAGATATTTATCATTGATACTGAACATGAATTGGAATTATCTCCGTTTAAGTTCAAGTTTATCCATGTCGCGCATTCAATCCCACAGGCCGTTGCAACAGTTATCGAAACATCCTATGGACGGGTTCTTCATAGCGGAGATTGGAATTTAGATCCCACCCCTGTCATTGATAAACCAACCGATGAGGCCGCCTTACGTGAGGCAGGAAACAAAGGAATTCTGGCATATATCGGCGATTCAACCAATGCCCCACAAATGGGCAGAGGTGGGACAGAGGCCGATGTTGTGCTTGGGTTAGAAAAAGTTTTTAAAGAAGCGCCGGGGCGCATCATGGTGACTATTTTTGCATCCAATGTGGGTCGTATCCAAAGTATATGTCGCGCCGCAGAGAAAACGGGACGAAGCGTTTGTCTGTTGGGAAGGTCATTACACCGCATGGTATCCAACGCCCATGATTGTGGATATTTAAAAGATACTCAAAGTTTTATCAATGAAAATGAACTTCTTTTTCTTCCTCCTGAGAAAACACTTTTAATAGTAACAGGTTCACAGGGAGAAACCCAAGCGGCATTAGCCCGTATCGCGCGGGGTGATTGGAAGGGTATTAAGCTTGGGAAGGGCGACACGGCCGTATTTTCATCCAAAGCTATTCCGGGGAATGAAAAAGAAATTAACGCAGTTAAGAATTACTTAAGCGCATCTGGTGTCAAAATTATCGATGCCAAGAATGCAGGATGCAAAATTCATGTTTCGGGACATCCTTATCGCGATGAAATAGCCGATATGTTGTCATGGATTAAGCCACAAGCGGTTATTCCCGTCCATGGCGAACGTGTGATGTTAGAAGCACAGGCAACATTAGCGCGTGAGATGGGTATCAGCCAAGTCGTTATTCCTAATAATGGTTCTGTCATTCGTCTGTCTATTGACGGTGTTGAAATTATTGATCATGTTCCCGCACGATCATTGGCGGTTGAACCCAATCGCATTGTATCAAGCGATCACAAAGGAATCGCAGAGCGTCGCAAGTTACAATTTTCAGGGGCAGCACATATAACTGTGGCAATTGATGCAAGGGGTTTTATGATGGCGCCTGCCACTGTATCGCTTATTGGAATGATTGATTTAGATGATAAGGAAGATCTTGAAATTTTGGAAGATATTAAACAAGAAATTGATGATGTCATGATTGAAATTCGCGAAGATGGCATTGAAGATATCCTTAGAATTGAAGAAGATATTCGTATATCAGTTCGTAGATTATTAAATGACATCTTTGGGTTCAAACCAAAAGTTTCTGTTCATTTGTTGAGGTTGTAATATGGGTTTAGTGAGCGGAGTTGTTGTTTTTATTATGATTTGGTGGACAGCATTATTTGCTGTTCTTCCATGGGGAAATCGTAAAGAAGATGAGGTTTTGGTCGGGAATACGGCATCTGCCCCTCATAAACCAAGAATTTTAAAGAAATTTATCATTACAACCTTGGTTTCGGTCATTATATGGTTACTTATTTATGGACTGATGGCATCAAATGTCATAAATTTTTATGACATGGCGGCCGAATTGGCAGAACAAGATAATTTAAAAGTGGAGAACACAAAATGAAAATAGCTTTATTAACAATTCTAATGATGACATCAGTTTCTGGATTAGCATTGGCCGCGGATAAAATAGCCGATAAAACAGATGTGAATAGTGGAACATTTGCGGTTGAAAAAATGATTTGTAATAAATCTTACGTTCCAGCAACTGGCAACCAATCACCAAATTATCAAGCGGGTATGGATGTTAATGGTCAGCCAGTTGCACCTGCAGATTTAAATGCTGTTGCAAATATGGAGCCTGATTTTGTTGAGGTTCCAATGACAATTGATCTTGCCAAACGAATGGGGCTTTCTCAAGTAGGGGCTGAGGCCGAGATGCCTGTTGCTAATTTGAAACTTTATAAAAATGGCAAGGTTGAATATAATGGCCAAGATATTTCATCAAATGCTGCCACATTATGTGGTGTTACTCTAAAAAATGATGAAAAAAGCAATACCAATCCCTCTTTAACAAATATGATTGAGCCAGCAGCGGGTCAGGATCAGATGTTGGCGGCACCGTCAGAGACAATTAATCCAAGTGTACCACGCTATCAATCCGATACTACTGCGCCCTCTGTGATTGAGCCAGCGGCGGGTTCGGTTGCTGCATCATCGACTAGTTTTGAGCCCAAGGTTGAATATAAACTTCAACGTCAAACCGTGAATAAAGTGGCAGTGCCTATCCAGATGGAATAACTTATTATCTTGAGAGTAAAATATGACCAATCAAAATCAAGCGGTTAAAACACCCGCTCCTCGTACGGCCATTACACCAACACGCGCCGAAAATTTTCCTGAGTGGTATCAGGAAGTGATTAAAGCTGCTGATATGGCTGAGAATTCACCTGTGCGCGGATGTATGGTGATTAAGCCCTATGGCTATGCCATTTGGGAAAATATTCAACGGGCATTGGATGATGGAATTAAGGCAGAGGACGTGCAGAATGCTTATTTTCCATTGCTTATTCCGTTAAGTTTTATATCGCGTGAGGCAGAACATGTTGATGGATTTGCCAAAGAATGTGCCATCGTCACGCATCATCGTTTAGAGAAAGATGAGAGTGGAAAACTTGTTCCTGCCAAGGATGCAGAATTAGAAGAGCCTCTTATCATTCGTCCAACATCCGAGACTATTATTGGTGATTCCATGTCGAAATGGATCAGGTCATATCGTGATTTGCCTTTGAAGCTCAATCAATGGTGTAACGTGATGCGGTGGGAAATGCGCACACGTTTATTTTTGCGGACATCCGAATTTTTATGGCAGGAAGGACATGACGCATTTGAGACCGCAGATGAGGCAAATGCCGATGCACGCCGTATGCTAGAAGTATACAATGATATGTACGAAAATTTTATGGCGATACCCGGATTTAAGGGCGAAAAAACTGCCGATGAACGTTTTCCAGGGGCTTTAAAAAGTTACACGATTGAAGCAATGATGCAAGATGGCAAGGCTTTACAGGCTTGTACATCGCACAATCTTGGGCAAAATTTTGCGCATTCGTGTAATATAAAATTTCAAGGGCGTGATGGGGCAGAACATTTTGCGCATACGACATCATGGGGTCTATCAACACGTTCCATTGGCGGGCTTATCATGACTCATGCTGATGATGATGGGTTGATTATGCCACCTCGATTAGCTCCTTATCAAATTGCTATCTTGCCGATTATCAAAGGTGAAGATACGGGCGGTGTGATGGCGTTTGCAGAGAAATTAACGGCGCAATTAAAGGCCATTGGTGTTCGTGTACAAATTGATAAATCTGAAAACCGCGCCCCTGATAAAATGTGGAATGCGATTAAGCGTGGCGTTCCCATTCGTGTTGAAATTGGTGAGCGTGAAGTGGCAGAGGGCAAGTTGACCCATACTCGACGTGATTTGGGTCGCGATTCAAAAACAACCTGTACTGCTGATGAGTTTATGAGTTCGGTTAAAGGGATTTTGGATACCATTCATAATAATATGTATGAAACCGCAAAGGTCAAAACCCGTGCTCGCATTTATAACGCCACAACGTTAGACCAAGTGAAGGGGTATTTTACATCAGGTGATTTAGGCTTTGTGCGGATGCCTGTTGAGATTTTGGACAACCCCGATTACCAAAAATTTAAAAAAGACAATTCCCTATCATCACGTTGCCTACCGTTTGAAGACGAAGGTCGGATGGTGTTGATTGGAAAATCGTATTAGTAAAATAGTTCCTTCTCTCTTCAGAGGAGGGAGATTATAGGAAAAATCTAATGTACTCACCATTTGAAATTATGTTGGCGATACGGTATCTGCGGGCGAGGAAGGCTGAGGGGTTTGTATCAGTCATTGCTGCGTTTTCATTTCTTGGAATTATGCTTGGCGTGGCAACACTCATCATTGTGATGTCAGTAATGAACGGATTTCGTGGAGAATTGATTGGACGTATTCTTGGCTTAAATGGCCATTTGAATGTCTATCAACAGGGAACACCACTTTATAATTTTGATGATTATATTGCCCGCATTCAGGGTGTTGAGGGGGTTACATCAGTTGCGCCTGTTGTCGAAGGCCAAGTTTTAATGTCAGTTAAAAATTCTGCGGCGGGAGCCATGGTGCGTGGATATACTCCTGACTACATGAAACAAAAACCATTATTGTCTAAGTCAATTATCCAAGGACAGATATCAGATTTTAATGGTGATAAAATAGCCATCGGCTCAGAAATGGCAGATAGGTTCGCTTTGGCAGTTGGAGATACTGTGACCTTGATGTCACCTAAAGGAAAATCTAGCCCGTTCGGAACCATTCCACGAACAGCACAATACCAAATTGCTTTGATATTTGATGTTGGGATGTATGAATATAATGCAGGATATGTTTTTATGCCCCTTCAGGTAGCCCAGACATTCTTCCAGATGCCTGAAAATGCAGTTTCAATCCTAGAAGTAATCAGCAACGACCCTACCAAAGTTGATAAAGTGAAAGCCGCATTATCTGTTGTTTTGGATGGATATGCAGGGGTTTATGATTGGCGAGATTCAAATTCCAGTTTCTTTTCTGCTCTTCAAGTTGAGAGGAATGTAATGTTTTTAATTCTAACACTTATTATTCTGGTCGCCGCGTTTAATATTATATCCAGCATGATTATGTTGGTCAAAGACAAGGGGCGCGATATTGCCATCATGAGGACAATGGGTGCGTTTCGTTCCAGTGTTATGAAGATATTTATTTTAACTGGGGCAAGTGTTGGGATTTTGGGGACAATTGCTGGTTCAATTCTAGGGATTACTTTTGCTCTTAATATTGAATCCATTCGTCAGGGGATACAATCTTTAACAGGTACAAAACTATTCCCTGATGAAATTTATTTCCTATCAAAACTTCCTGCGCAAATTGATTGGACAGAAGTTATTATTGTTATCGGAATGGCAGTTGTCCTGTCAATCTTGGCAACACTTTACCCCGCATGGCGAGCCTCTCGTCTTGATCCTGTTGAGGCATTGAGATATGAATAAAATTCTTCTTCAGGGCAGAAATTTAGAAAAAACGCATATTCAGGGTGATGAATCTTTGACTATTTTTAAAGATATTTCAATATCTTTAAATGCTGGTGAGATTGTGGCTCTTGTGGGGCCGTCTGGTGCGGGTAAATCGACTCTTTTGCAAATGATTGGATTGCTTGATAAACCAACATCGGGGCAAATTGAGATTGAAGGTAAGATTGTATCAAAATTAGACGATGAAAGCCTCACTTTACTTCGTCGCCATGCAATTGGATTTGTTTATCAATTTCACTTTTTACAGGCTGAATTTTCAGCCGAAGAAAATGTTATGATACCGTTGATGATTGCTGGTATCTCTAAAAAAGATGCCAAAATAAAGGCCGATAGTCTGTTGACTCAGATGGGCTTAGGGCATCGTTTAACCCATCGTCCTGCTCGGCTATCAGGCGGCGAACAGCAACGGGTCGCAATTGCACGTGCTTTGGCTAATGACCCTAAAATTCTTTTGGCTGACGAGCCGACAGGAAACTTAGATCCAAAAACATCAGAGGAAGTGTTCAGGTTGCTTATTGAACGGGTTCGTAAATTAGGAATTGGCGCATTGATTGCCACACATAACATGGATCTTGCCCGCAAAATGGACAGAATTTTAGTGATGCAGGACGGGCAGTTAATAGAAAGTCAGAAATGACAGATTTGATAAATCAATTTATTCATCTTCATATTCATTCTGCCTATTCATTGGCGGAGGGAGCCATCCCTATCAAGACGCTCGTCAAAAAATGTGTGTTGATGGACATGCCTTCAATTGCTGTGACTGATTCCAGCAATCTTTTTGGGGCAATGGAATTTTCATTAGAGGCAAGTAAGGCAGGCATTCAGCCTATTATTGGTGCAAGTATATTGGTGGGAGATGACGAACATAAATTAGTATTGCTTGTCCAATCAGAGATAGGATATTCGAATCTATGCGTCTTGATTTCACAGTCTTACATCACATCTGATGGCGTATCGAAACCCAAATTATCATGGGATGATTTAAAAATATATTCGGGTGGATTAATTTGTCTGTCAGGCGCAACAGAGGGGCCGATCGGTCAGGCATTACTCTCTCGACAAAAAGATTTGGCTATACAAAAAGCCAAAGATTTGAAGGATATTTTTGGCGACAGATTTTATATCGAGTTGCAACGCCATGAAACAGCGAATGAAAATCAAATCGAAGATGAGTTAATTGAGATTGCCTACACTGAGAATATCCCACTTGTTGCAACCAATGAATGTTATTATCCAACACCTGAATTTTATAGGGCTCATGATGCATTGTTGTGTATTGCAGCGGGACGTTATATTTCGGAGGATGATAGGCGAAAAGTTACCTCACATCATTACCTGAAATCACCTGAGGAAATGATTGAATTATTCGCAGATATTCCTGAGGCCATTCAAAATACAGTTATGATTGCCAAACGATGCCATTTTTATCTCTCAGTCGTAAAACCATTATTACCCCCCTTTGTGAGTGAGAATGGGCTACCAGAACCAGAGGAATTAAAACGTCAATCTGAAATTGGTCTGCAATGGCGGTTAGATAACTTTGTCTTTACACCCAAACAAAGAGAATCTGAGCGGAGAGATATAGTAAGGACATACCAAGATAGACTGGCTTTCGAATTAAACACGATCAATGATATGGGCTTCCCTGGGTATTTTCTTATTGTATCTGACTTTATTAAATGGGCGAAAGGCAATAATATTCCTGTGGGGCCAGGGCGTGGCTCTGGAGCAGGATCATTGGTTGCATGGGCATTACAAATTACAGATTTGAATCCTTTACAATTCAATCTTCTGTTCGAAAGATTTCTAAATCCTGAACGCATTTCTATTCCTGATTTTGACGTTGATTTTTGCCAAGATAGACGTGATGAAGTTATCCATTATGTTCAAAATCGATATGGACATGACCATGTGGCGCAAATTATTACCTTTGGTAAATTACAGGCGCGCGCGGTTGTTCGTGATGTTGGACGCGTTTTACAAATGCCATATGGGCAGATTGATAAAATCGCCAAAATGATTCCAGCTAACCCTGCCGCTCCTGTAACGCTGGCAGAAGCGCTGGAAGCCGACCCAGAATTAAGCAATCAACGCAGTGATGAGCAGATTGATAAACTGCTAACTATTGCCCTTCAACTTGAAGGATTATATCGTCACGCATCGACACATGCGGCGGGGGTTGTGATTGGGGACAGACCCTTACAACAATTATGCGCCCTTTACCGTGACCCAAAATCAGATATTCCTGCAACTCAGTTTAATATGAAGTATGTTGAACAAGCGGGGTTGGTTAAATATGACTTTCTTGGACTTAAAACTCTTACAGTTATTCAAAAAGCAGTTGAATTGATTAGACAAGTTCATGGAATAGAAATTGATATTTTAAAAATCCCTCTCGATGATATAAAAACCTATGAAATGATTTCTAGTGGCGCAAGTACAGGTGTGTTCCAGTTAGAAAGTGCAGGGATGCGTGATACGCTTCGTAAAATGAAGCCCAATAGATTTGAAGATATTATTGCTCTTGTCTCACTCTATCGCCCTGGCCCAATGGATAATATTCCGACCTATATTGACGTCAAGGATGGCAAAATAAAACCAGATTATTTGCATCCTAAACTACAACCTATCTTGGAAGAAACATACGGTATTATGGTCTATCAGGAACAAGTGATGCAGGCGGCACAATTGCTCGCAGGATATACGCTTGGTGGAGCGGATATGCTTCGTCGGGCCATGGGTAAAAAAATTAAGGAGGAAATGGATGCTCAACGTACCATTTTTGTCGAAGGTGCAGGCAAACATTCTAATGTGAAGCCTGAACGTGCTATTGAGATATTCGAGATTATTGAAAAATTTGCAGGATATGGATTTAATAAATCTCATGCCGCGGCTTATGCATTGGTTGCTTACCAAACAGGGTGGCTAAAAGCTAATTACCCTGTTGAATTTATAGCGGCATCCATGACATTAGATATGGGTAATACCGATAAATTGGCAGTCTTTAAACAGGCTTTACAGGAAATGAAAATTCCTTTGCTTCTTCCCGATATCAATAAATCAGAAGTTGAGTTTAAGGTTGAAAACTCCAGTGTCCGCTATGCGCTTGCAGCCATTAAAGGGGTTGGGGTTCAGGCGATGGAGGCCGTCATAGCATCCCGAACCAAGAATGGAAATTTTAAAAATCTAGAAGATTTTTTAAAGCGAATGGATTCTCGTACCCTTAATAAAAAGCAATTTGAAAATTTAGTGGCAGCTGGTGCATTTGATAATATTCACACCATCCGCGCCCAGTTATTTGAGGGAGCAGAAAGTCTCGTTCATTACGCAGCCGCACTGGCTGAGGAGAGAAAGAGCTCCCAGAATAGCTTGTTTGCGATGGTCGAGAGTGCAACCACTGATTTAATTGCTCATCATTTGCCTAATGTTACCGAATGGTCGCCTCTTGATAAACTATCATATGAATTTTCGGCAATTGGATTTTATTTATCCTCGCATCCACTTGATTCCAAAGTTGCGCAATTGGAACGAATGAAGATTATTTCTTATTCAGATATTGCCGCTAAGCTATCTGGAAGGCCTGCTGTACGTGTTCAGTTGGCTGGCGTTCTTCTTAAAAAATCTGAAAAAATATCACAAAAAAATGGAAATAAATTCGCCTTTCTAACCTTATCCGATATGTCGGGTGTATATGAAGTCATGCTATTTTCAGAAATTTTAAGTCGATCACGAGATTATTTAGAAGTTGGAAAATCAATTTTATTATCTGCTGATGCCGAAACAAAAGAGGATTCAATCAGGTTGACGGTTCAGGATATTAAACCATTAGATGATATTTTAATTGATAAGGTCCATGAGATTGCATTGATACTTGAGCATAGTAACCAGATGGATGCACTTAAATTAGCGTTGGATAGGGCGGGTCAAGGTAAATCATCAGTGACAATTACTATTCATTCGCCTGAGATTGATAAAATGGTAAAGCTTCGTTTGCCTCAAATGTATAATTTTTCTCCTGAATTACGAGATGAATTGTATCGTCTGAAGGGATTAAAAAAATTGAATGAGAGCTAAATCCATACAATTTTATCTATTCCTAATTTCTGATTAAGAGACATTTGGTACTCTGTATCTGTGCAATGCACAAATACAGGGGGAAAAATGCCAGATATTCTGTCTAGTTTTAAATTGCATGATAATGGAGGGGTTCATATCACATTGGATGATCCTACTTTTGTGCGTGCTGAAACAGTTTTGGTCAATATTCAAAGTGGGGAAGTTCAGGCTTTGTTACAGCAAAAGCTTCATTCTTTGGGATCTGCACCTGCCAATGTTATGGCGGCATTCAAAAATAATTGTGATGTGATGCTTAATGCTATTCGGATTGATGGGTCGCATTTATCGTTAAAATCACATGTCGTTTTGACCCACTAAAAAAACCCGCCAGATGGCGGGTTTTAAATTTTATGTTACAACTATTCTTGTGTTTGTGGTGCGTAATCCTTTTTCTCAACGATACGGGCTTTCTTACCACGTAATCCACGAAGATAGTAAAGCTTCGCACGACGAACAGTCCCACGGCGGATAAGCTCAATGGTTTCAATACGAGGTGACAATAATGGGAATACGCGTTCAACGCCTTCACCATAGGAAATTTTACGAACAGTAAAGCTTTCGTTCACGCCATGACCTTCACGGGCGATGCAAACACCTTCATATGCTTGTACTCGTTCACGTGTTCCTTCAACGATTTTAACGTTGACCTTCACAGTATCGCCAGCACGAAATGGGGGAATGGTTTTACCAGCAGTCAGTTTTGCAACCTGAGTGGCCTCAAATTTTTGTAATACGTTCATTATATAGCTCCATTTTTATAAGAATCCCGATAATAGCTTTCGCCATGCGGATTCATTGTTTTTCTTTAGATTGTGCCGTTTATACTCTGAATTGAGGGTAAAAGACAAGGGTTTTTATAGTTTTTTATCTAAAAGGTCGGGTCTCCGTGCTTTTGTCAGTTCTAAAGACCTCTCATGTCGCCAAATGGCAATATTTGCATGGTGTCCTGATGTTAAAATTTCAGGAACGGGGCGTATCATGCCGTTTTTATCTGTCCATTGGGCGGGGCGGGTGTAGTGGGGGTATTCGAGGAGGCCGTCTGAGAAGCTTTCTTCAATAGGCGTCTCAGAATTGCCAACTGCACCGTCTAATAAACGAATGCAGGCATCCATTAAAATATGTGCCGCCATTTCGCCGCCTGTTAAAACATAATCACCGATGCTTATTTCTTCAAAATTTTGGGAATCTAAAACGCGTTGGTCAACACCTTCGTATCTTCCACAGAGAAGGGTGAGGATGGGTTCGCGTGATAATTCTTTGACTAAATTTTGGTTCAGGACTTTGCCACGCGGGGAGAGATATATTTTACGCCCTGCATCGGGGATTGATAAAACGGCTCTTTCAATCACATCGGGTTTCATCACCATCCCCGCGCCACCACCAAAGGGGACATCATCGACAGTTTTATGTTTGTTATCCACCGCGTAATCACGAATATTGATGGCAGTATAACCCCAAATATTTTGAGCCATCGCCCGCCCTGTAATTGAATACCCCAAAGAGCCAGGGAAAAGTTCAGGGAAGAGGGTGAGGACATTGAAATGCATGGGTTAAGCCATAAATTCTTCGGCAGGGTCAATAACTACAATTTTTTGTTCAAGGTCAATATCTTGGACATAGGGTTCAGTGAGAGGAAGATAATAAGTTTTAGTCCCGTCAATGGGTTTGATTTCAATCAGGTCACTTGCCCCAAAATTATCAACAGAGATGATTTCACCAATCTTATGCCCTTCGGTATTGATTGCTTCACAGCCTACCAAATCTTCCAAATAAATTTCTTCGCCGTCTGTTTGTGGCAGTTGGTCTCGGTCAATAAATAATTCAATACCTCGTAATAGTTCTGCTTGGTTTCGGTCTGATATGCCATTTACCTGAGCCAACCAATCCCCTTTAACCGCATTCTTTAAAAGAATAGTATAGGATTTGCCATCACTCCCCTGAAGAGGGTTATAATTTTCGATGTCTTTGGGGTTTTCTAAATAGATGGCAACCTTAAGTAAACCACGAATTCCATGGGCGGTCCGAATATCTGCTATATGAAGTTTCTTTGTTTGGGTCATGTTTTATCCTGATTTTCACCTATCACTATCCTAATTACACCTTAAAAATCAATAGCTCTTGGAATCTATATGGTTTCCGTTTATAAATATCCACTTATTAAACCTTTTGGAATTTTTTAAAGATGATCGTTGCGGCTCAATCTAAGCAGTTTACACTCAAAGAAGATGGACAAATCTATTTTCAACCTGATTCAACCAACCCCTTGGCTGGAGATGTTTTAGCATCCATTCATAAAGGTGAGAGTTTGTTACAGCCCGTTGTCAAATTGATTGACGGACGTGACGTGGGATCTGAAACACCAGCTGATGTTTTGGTTGCCGTTGAAACATGGATGAAGGCGCATATCTATACTGTTCTTGAACCGCTTTTCTCATTAGTGTCTGATGAAACATTAGCTGAGCCTGTTAAAGAAATTGCTTTAAAGCTTTTTGCACAAACAGGAATTCTCCCGCGCGGTGAAGTTGAGGATTCAATTTCAAAACTTGATGCGGATATGCGGAAAATATTGCGCGATAAGAAAGTACGATTAGGCCCCTTGCTAATTTTCTTGCCTGATTTGAATAAACCAGCCGCTGTTAAACTTCGTGCGATTCTATGGTCCCTATTTCATGATAAGCCTTTGCCTGCGCCAACTCCGCGTGATGGTGCAATGTCTGCAGTAGTAGATGTAGCCACCGCCAATCCAGATTTTTATCGGGCGATTGGGTATCCTTTATATGGCCCACGCGTAATACGGATAGATATGTTAGACCGCGTCATTAATGCGATTTATGAGAAGGCAAAGGATAGTAAATTTCAAGCCGAACATAAAATGGCTGAATGGATGGGATGCCCGATTGCTGACCTCTATGCGATTTTAACCGCCATGGGTCATCGGCAGATTGTAAAACCTGTTGAAGAAATAAAGACAGCAGAAAAAGTTTCTGAAACTGTTATTGAAGAAGTTATTGTTGTTCCAGAAGTAAAAGTTGAAATTGTGAGTGAGACTGTAACTGAGACTGCAACAGAGATTGTTATTGAAGTTAAAAAACCAGAACAGAAAAAACCAGAATTAGATTGGTTTTTGCTACGACGTGGTAAAGCACATATGGTACAGGCTGAGCGTCCACCGCGTTTTCAAAGACAAGCAAGGCCAGCGCAGGCGGAAAATAGTCAATCTGAAACTATAAGCTCTGAGAAACCTAGATTTCCTGAGGAACGCTATCCTCCCAAAGGTCAAAATAAAAAATACGATAATGACAAAGAAGGCGATAACCGATCTAAATTCCAGAAATCCAAGCGGGATGACAAGCGAGATAATGGAAAAGATGGTAAGCGAGAGTATAAGAAAAGCGATGAGAAATCTGCAAACAGCAATCCTCGCATTTACACCGCCGAAGCATCAGTCTCTGATAACCCGTTTGCTGTTCTACAAAGCCTAAAACTTAAATAAATCTAAAGTCATATAAATTTATATAAGTCCCATGATAATTTCATGGATATCATCCAAGCCTTTTTTCTCCCATGAACTAACGGGGAGGGCGGATGGAAAAGCGGCTGGGTTTTTTTTGATGGCCAGTTCCACTTGTTCTTTGACCGATTTTAAATCGCTTGCCTTTGGCTCGTCTGATTTTGTTAGAATAATGCGATAGGCGACCGCAGATTTATCAAGCATTTTCATCATTTCTAAATCAGAGTCTTTAAGGCCATGACGACTATCAATCAATAAAAAGACAACCCTTAAATTTGGGCGACCAACAAGATAGTTTTTTATCAAGCTATCCCATGATTTTTTAAGAGTTTTAGATACTTTGGCATATCCGTAACCTGGCATATCCACCAACCAAAAATGAGGCCCAACTTCAAAGAAGTTTAATTGTTGGGTGCGTCCTGGTGTATGGGATACGTTGGCAATTTTACGTCCCATGATAGCATTGATAAGAGATGATTTTCCAACATTTGAACGTCCAGCAAATGCAATTTCAGGCATATGGCTTGATGGTAATTGTTCAAGATTGACAACGCCCAACCTAAAATCACAGGGGCCAGAGAAAATTTGGCGGATTGTGGGTTGGATATTTAAGACGTCATCAGACATTATTCAGGTTTGCTTTCTTTTTCTGATTTTTTCTCTTCACGAATTTTCTCAACAACTTTTTTAGCTTCAATTTGATGAGATTCTGCATGTTCTTTTGCTTCATCTGGAGAAAAGAGGTAGATAGGAACACCCATAGAGCGCATGATATAGGCCTGTTGAATTACAGATAGTAAGTTACTGACAGCCCAATAGATAACCAAACCAGATGCAAATGATGACAAAACATAGGTCATCACCCATGGCAAGAAAGTCACCATGTCTTTTTGAATTTTATCTTGTGGTGGGGGATTGAGCTGTTTTTGGACTAACATTAAAATTAACATTAGAATCGACCAAGGCCCAATCATCAAGAATGATGGAGGTGAAAACGGTAACAATCCAAAGAGATTAAAAACAGTCAAAGGGTCTTGAGCTGATAAATCTTGAATCCATCCAAAGAATGGAGCATGACGCATTTCAACCGCAATTGCCATTACCTTATAAATAGCAAAGAAAATTGGCATTTGCAGAAGGATAGGAAAGCAACCAGCCATTGGGTTGACCTTTTCTGTCTCATAAAGCTTGACCAATTCTTGATGCAATCTTGGCTTATCATTACTATATCGCTCTTTGATTTCAGCCATTTTTGGGGCAACTTTTTTAAGCCCTGCAAAAGAACGATATGATTTGCTTGCCAAAGGATAGACAGCCCCCCGAACAACAAAAGTCAGTAAAATAATTGCCACACCAAAATTTCCAACCCAACCATTAAAAAGGGTCAAGAGGAAATATAAGGGTTTTGTCAAGAAATAAAGAATTCCAAAATCAACAGCCAAGTCAAAATGTTTGACATTCAACTTATCCTCATAAGATTCTAAAATCTTGACAGTCTTCGCCCCTACAAAAAGATTCATTGTCTCGGACATTGTTTCTCCTGTGGCAATTGTTTCTTTCTCACCCCTAATATCAACTTGATAAAGGCTAAGTTTTGGGTCTTTTAAATTTGGCGTTGCTTGAAATGAAAATGTACTTTGTTCCATCTGTGGCGGAAGCAATGCAGACAGCCAATATTTTTCACCGAATCCAATCCATCCTGTTAAAGAGGTGAATTTCTGTAGCCCATCTTTCTCAAGAGTGGAGAACTTAATCTCGTGTAATTCATCGGCAATATATCCAAGGGGTCCTTCATAGCCAATTCCTTTGCCATGATCACGGTGATAGCCCCGACGAGTAAGGGATGAGAAAGGATATATATCTAAAGATTTGCCTGTTGTATTGGTCACTTTGTTTGTGATTGTAAACATATAATGTTCATCAAGTGCGTAGGTTCTCTCGAAATTTAAACCCGCGCCATTTGACCATGTCATTGTTACAGGTGTTTCTGTGGTTAATTTATCATTCCCGATAATTGTCCATACAGAATCTTTATCAGGAAGTTTTGTATCATTATTTTCAGTCAACCATCCTGTTTCGGCGTAGAGAGGATATTCTGTATCAGATGGGGACATCAGAACAACAGGTTTATCACCCTTTAATTCAGTGAAATAATTTTTAAGAGAAATATCATCAATCCTGTTTCCAACAACAGGAATAGTTCCAATCAATTCAGGATTAGAAATTAAAATTCGCTTTGTGGACGCAATTTTAATTTCACGCGGAACAATCTTTTCAATTTCTTCTTGTGCCATTTTAGAAGCTGGCGCATTTTTCTCAATGAGGGCTTGTTGCTTTCTAACTTCTTCAACACGAGGTCCAATGATAAAATGTTCAAAAGCAAACCATAGGAGAAGAGAGGCCAAAACGAAAATAATAAGGTTCCGTTTATCAGAGGGATGCATACCTTTTTGGTTTGGATCTAAATTCATTATTTATAGCCTTGTTTTTGTTTAATTATCGTTTGGGTTTGAGTTGGACTTCTTATAGCTGAACATATCACGAAGCGCAAACCGTTCTGGGACAGGGTCTGTCCATGGGCGTCTGCTGTAAGGATGACAATTAAAAATCCTCAAAAGCGTTAATATTGTTCCTTTTGTAAACCCGAATTTGTCATAGGCTTCATGAGCATAGCAAGAGCAGGTGGGGTGGTAGCGACATTGGTTACCAAGGAAGGGAGAAAGAATGATTTGATAGGCTTTAATAAAGCCAATAGCAATTTTAGAGAGCATCATTTCCTAAATTTAGTTTTTTGAGACACCATTTCAAATCTTTACGCAAATCATCTATGGGGAGTGTCAGTGATTCTTTTCTAGCAACAATCATATAGGTCGTATTTTGTTTGGCTAATGTTGGAAGAATTTCATAGGCAATCACTCGCAATCTTCGACGCATTTTATTTCTATCTGTTGCCAGTTTGGCTGCCTGCTTTGATGTAATCACACAAAAACTAAGGGAATCAGATTCAATCGCTTGTAGGGCAAAACCTTTTGATACCCAACGCAATTTTGTCTTGCGGAGAGAATCAAAAGCCGCTTGTCGTGACAAGCGGCTTAAAATACTGATGTGTTTACGTGTGGCTTTCATATGAAGTCCACATTGAAATTATGCAGAGAGAATTCTGCGTCCTTTAGCACGGCGACGAGAGAGTAGTTTTGCTCCATCTGCTGTGGCCATACGAGAACGAAATCCGTGGCGACGTTTGCGCACTAATTTACTTGGTTGAAATGTACGTTTGCTCATAGTAAAACTCCGAAATACTTAAATCTGAAGCGCAGTTATTAGAGATTTTAGTCTTAAGAGTCAACAATAGAATGAATATTTTTATTAAAAAACCTGAATTATCTTATTTTTACGACTTTTAATGGGTTTTTAAGACCTATCTCACAAAATCTACTTTTCTTTTAAGGTTCTTTCCCTTAATTTGAATCAGTCATTTTTAAAAAGGAATAAGTTAATGTACGAAGATAATAACTGGAATCCTGTCTTAGGCGAAGAATTACAAGGGTTTATTACTCAAGTTAACCCAATTGATGGGAAATATCAGGCCAGCGTTCAAACAACCGAAGTTGGTTGGAGACCTCTTCCGTTTTATGATCAAGTTGTTATGATTAGACTTAGTGACCGTAGCTGGGGGCGACCAAAACTTTCCATATACTTTCTGGCAGATCAAGGCATTTTGTATCGATTGAACGGAACCTCCCCCCCAATTCATGAAGTGAACGCGAAGGCCCCCATTAAAGTAACTGAGGAAAATGTTCTAGAATACCTGCGCTTTTTCTGTTTCTTTGTCCGTGGTGAAGAAGGTCCATTCCTGATTGCCGAATCAATGGAAGACCCATATATCCCACAAAATATGGATCCAAAAACAAAAGCCGTCATTGAAGGAACTGTTCGGGCTGCAAGTTATGAGGGTCGAAATGACCAAGGGCATTTTTTATGTGATGCTGTTGTTTATTATTCCAACGCTTTGTTTATTGCTAACTTTGCTGTTCAGCCATCTGGAATGATTGAAATGTTAAATGACGAGCCGATTGCGGCAGATTTGCCAATCAAGGTTGATGCTCCAGTTGCATAATAAATTGGGTGCGAGACTTAATTTTTTGAAAACGGGGTTTATTCCCCGTTTTTTTTATGAATTATTTGAGAAACTTACTTTGTGCAAAAGAAAAAAAGATGGAAGAGGGACTGGATTTTAAAAAGTAAATGATTTATCAATAATGCATAAGAAATTGCGTCATTTAGAAATCTTCAACCCATTTATTAACATAAGATATATAGCATGTCATCACATGAAAATTTACCTAACTCATCTCATTTAGCCCAGCATCATGACCATCAGGACGGCGAATGTTGTGGTCACTGTGAGCCAGAACCAACACGTAGAGATTTTCTGTTTATGACAGCTGGTGCAATGGGAGCAATCGCTGCAGGAAGTGTCGCATGGCCATTTATTAGCCAGATGAACCCCGCAGCAGATGTGAAGGCTATGGCCACCACCGAGGTTCCAATTGCGTCTATTCAAGAAGGTCAGGCTGTTACAGTGATGTGGCGTGGTAAGCCAGTTTTTATTCGCCACCGCACACCCAAAGAAATTGAAGACGCAAATGCGGTTGATGTATCAACCTTGCGCGATAAACAATCTGATTCGGAACGATTTAAAGTTAATCCAAAGTGGTTGGTTGTTGTCGGAATTTGTACCCATTTGGGGTGCGTGCCGTTGGGGCAAAAGACAGGTGAGATGAAGGGCGATTATAATGGATGGTTTTGTCCGTGCCATGGATCTGCTTATGACACATCTGGTCGTATTCGGAAAGGACCTGCACCACAAAATCTTCACGTCCCAACCTATAGTTTTATCTCTGATACCGTTATTCGTATTGGTTAATTGCAATTTAATGGAGCCTATAATGTCTGCTGGTCCTCGTACTCCTTTTGGAAATCCTGTTGTTGAATGGGTTGATTCACGTCTTCCTATTTTTACAATGATAAATAAAGAATATGGTGTTTTTCCAACTCCAAAAAATTTCAATTACTTTTGGAATTTTGGAGCTATTGCTATGTTTATGTTGGTAACAATGATTGTTACAGGCATCACATTGGCGATGAATTATGCTGCAACAACAGGCGCAGCCTTTGACAGTGTTGAACGGATTATGCGCGATGTGAATTACGGATGGCTTATTCGCTATATTCATATGAATGGAGCATCATTTTTCTTTATTGCTGTTTTTATCCATATTTTCCGTGGGATGTATTATGGGTCTTTTAAAGCGCCCCGCGAATTGCTTTGGATTTTTGGAGTGACTATTTTTCTACTGATGATGGCTACAGCGTTTATGGGATATGTCCTTCCGTGGGGACAGATGAGTTTTTGGGGGGCAACAGTTATCACCAATTTATTCTCTGCCTTTCCTTTGGTGGGGACAGCTATCGTTGAATGGTTATGGGGTGGGTTTTCAGTTGATAACCCAACATTAAATCGTTTCTTTGCTCTTCACTATTTATTACCGTTTGTGATTGTCGGTGTTGTCTTCCTTCACGTTTGGGCTTTACATGTGTCGGGTTCAAATAACCCATCTGGAGTTGAGCCAAAATCAGCACAGGATACTCTTCCTTTCCACCCGTATTATACGATGAAAGATATGTTTGGTCTGGTCGTGTTTGTTACGATTTATGCTATATTCATTTTCTTTATGCCTAATGCATTGGGACATCCAGATAATTATATTCCTGCTAATCCATTAGTAACACCTGCGCATATTGTTCCTGAATGGTATTTCCTCCCTTTTTATGCGATTTTACGTGCTGTTAATTTTGATATTGGTATTCCTTTTACTGACATTGTTATTATTGAAGCAAAGCTAGGCGGTGTTTTGGCTATGTTTGGATCAATTGCTATGCTGTTTGCGATGCCATGGCTGGATAAGCACCCTGTTCGTTCTGCACGTTACCGACCAATCTATCGTGTAGCATTACTGCTATTTGTTGCGGCTGTTTTTGGACTAGGAAAAGTTGGGGGGATGCCTGCTGATTCCCCTCTTATTCACTTCGGTGATTTCTTTATCTTCACAACAACGCATGTATCTCAGTTGCTGACCTTGTATTATTTTGGCTTTTTCTTGGCATTGCTGCCTTACCTCAGCAAACGTGAAAAACCTCTTCCAATACCTGAAAGCATTCACGATGCTGTCTTGAAAAATAAAGCAAATTCAGTGAGTGGAGCATAATAAAAATGGAGAAACTTCCAATGTTTAAAAAATTATGTCTGACGTCTGTTGCTGTGATGGCGTTAGCATCACCATCTGTAAATGCGGCTGAGGCAGGAGGTGTTAAAGAGATTATTGATATTCCTTTCTCATTTGATGGACCTCTTGGAACTTATGATAAAGCTTCGCTTCAACGTGGTCTCCAAGTCTATCGTCAGGTCTGTGCTGCATGCCATTCGATGCGATTAGTATCTTATCGTAATCTTGAGGCACTGGGATATTCAGAAGATCAGATTAAATCAATTTCGGCTGAGTATACGATGATAGATGGGCCAAATGATGAAGGCGAAATGTTCGAACGCCCAGGTCGCCCAAGTGATAGATTTAAATCACCATTTTTAAATGAAAAAGCAGCAGCGTCTGCAAATGGTGGCGCATTACCGCCTGATTTATCGTTGATTACCAAAGCCCGTCATGGGGGGGCAGACTATATTTATAGCCTTTTGACAGGTTACGCAGACCCACCAGCGGGTAAAGAAGTTCCTGAAGGTAAACACTATAATAAAGCGATGGACGGTAATGTAATTGCTATGGCCGCTCCGCTTAGTGAAGGGGCGATTACTTATGAAGATGGCACCCCGCAAACGGTTGAACAATATTCAAAAGATGTTTCTCATTTTCTCACTTGGGCGGCTGAACCTGAAATGGAACACCGTAAACAGATGGGAGTGAAAGTTGTTCTTTTCTTGCTTGCCTTCGCTGGAATTATGTACGCTGTTAAACGTCAAATTTGGAAAAATATACATTAGAAGATTGTAGTATGGCACAAGAAAAATCCCTTAAAGAATATGCCATAAAAGCGAGACTTTATCGCTTTATGTCGATACTTTTTGTAACGCTAGGTATTTTCATTTTTTGTATCATGTATATTCAAAATGTTGAGGGGCAATTATTGTCAGCACTGAAGGATCCGATGGTTATTTCTATTTTTCTTGTGCCATTTTTACCAGCAGCAGTCTTAAGCTTTTTGGCGGATAAGGCAGAAAAAAAATATGCTCAACTTTTGCAGAAAGAAAAATCTAAAAAGTAGGGCTATATGAAGGATACTTGTCAGGATATTCTATCCTTTTGGTTTGTGGAGACAACTCCGGCACAGTGGTTTCAGACTTCGGATATATTTGATGAAATGGTCAGGAATAAATTTCTTGACCATTTTTTAATGGCCGAGCGAGGATACTGTGATGAATGGGCTCTATCTGCGGATGGGGCTTTAGCACTTATCCTGACCTATGATCAATTTCCACGCAATATGTTCCGTGGAAGGCCAGAATCTTTTGCAACGGATGATAAGGCATTAAAAATCTCCGAATTATCGATTGAGCGTGGATTTGATCAGATTTTTAATCCCTTAAAGCGCCGTTTTTTCTATTTACCTTTTGAACATAGCGAAAAAATCGAACATCAATACCGAAGTGTAGAATTATTTGAAAAAATGAAAAACGATGATCCGATGGGCTAAGAATACGCCTTACGGCATTTGAGAGTCATTGAGCAATTCGGTCGATTTCCTCATCGCAATAAAATTTTTGGTCGCGAAAACACCTTAGATGAAGAAAAATATTTAGAAGCGGGTGGAGGGTTTTAACTCTCCACCTTTCTTTCATTGTTTATACTTCTTGTAAAGTACTGCTCATTCCTCCACCTTTAGGAACGGAAGAACGTGGAACATCTGGTGGTGTGTCCATATCACTTTCACGAAGCAAAGGTTCTCCCCTTAATAAGGCTTTAATCTCATCTCCTGAAAGTAATTCATATTCAAGCAAGGCTTTAGCTAGAACATGAAGGTCAGCTAATTTATCGTTGAGTGTTTTGGTCGCACGGACATAGGCGGTATCAACAATACGGCGGACTTCGGTATCGACCAGAGAGGCCGTGTTATCTGACATGGTTTTAGTTTGGGAGACAGAATGTCCCAAGAAAACTTCTTCTTGATCTCCACTATATCGAAGAAACCCTAATTTCTCGCTCATGCCCCATTCGGTAACCATACGGCGTGCAATGTTTGTTGCCATATGAATATCACTTGATGCACCTGTCGTAATATTATTTGCACCAAAAATAATTTCTTCAGCAATTCGACCACCCATAGCAACCGCTAAATCCGCTTCAAGTTTTGCTTTGGACATTGATACACGATCTCCCTCAGGAAGACGCATGACCATACCTAACGCCCGCCCACGTGGGACAATCGTTGCCTTGTGAATAGGGTCAGATTCAGGCTCATTGAGAGCAACGATAGCATGCCCCGCTTCATGATAGGCCGTCAGTTTCTTCTCATTATCTGACATAACCATTGAACGGCGTTCAGATCCCATCATCACTTTATCTTTAGCAGATTCAAAGTCGTCCATTCCGACCACACGTTTATTTTTACGTGCCGCAAGAAGGGCCGCCTCATTGACTAGGTTGGCTAAATCAGCACCAGAGAACCCAGGGGTTCCTCGTGCAATGACCATTGCGTCCACATTGGATGAAAGTGGAACTTTCTGCATATGGACTTTTAAGATCTTTTCGCGTCCCTTGACATCTGGATTAGGAATTGTGATTTGACGATCAAATCGGCCTGGACGAAGAAGGGCAGGGTCAAGAACATCAGGACGGTTAGTTGCCGCCAAAATGATTACCCCTTCATTAGCTTCGAACCCGTCCATTTCAACAAGAAGCTGGTTAAGGGTTTGCTCGCGTTCATCATTGCCCCCACCAAGCCCCGCACCACGGTGCCGTCCAACAGCATCAATTTCATCGATGAAGATGATACACGGCGCAGACTTTTTACCCTGTTCAAACATATCACGAACACGGCTTGCCCCAACACCCACAAACATCTCAACAAAGTCAGATCCTGAAATTGTAAAGAACGGAACACCTGCTTCACCAGCCACAGCCCGTGAAATAAGTGTTTTACCAGTTCCTGGAGGCCCAACAAGCAATGCACCTTTTGGAATTTTTCCACCCAAGCGTTGGAATTTTTGCGGATCTTTTAAGAATTCAACAACTTCTTGCAATTCTTCTTTTGCTTCGTCAATCCCTGCGACATCTGCAAAAGTAATTTTACCTTTATTTTCAGTCAGCATTTTGGCACGTGATTTACCAAATCCCATAGCACCACCGCCACCTTTTCCTTGCATCTGGCGCATAAAGAAAATCCAGACACCAATTAAAAGAAGCATTGGAAACCATGAGAGAAGAACACCAAAGAGAGAGAATTTTTCATCATCTTGAGGTTCAGCCTTAATTTTTACACTTGTTCCCTGAAGTCTATCAACAATATTTTCGCCCACAGGAACCATTGTATAGAAGGAGCCACCAGAGTTTGTATAGTGTCCTGTTAAATTTTGCCCCTTAATTGTTACATCAGAAATTGTTCCAGCCTTTGCAGTTGTCATGAAGTCGGAATACGCAATTTTTTCTGATTTGCTCGAATCTCCACCTTTGGTTGATTGAAACACGTTAAACATGAAGGCCAATGTTAAAACAATAGCCAGCCAGAACAGAAGATTTTTATTCATACCTTGCACGGAGAATTTCCCTTTTTTTTAAAACTAAAACTTTCGCCACCATAGACGCTTTTTAAACATTCGTCCATTATTCCTAGATAGGTTTTTTACCTTATTTTCCAAGAGGTTTTTACTGTGAATGCCTTAAAAAAGCTTATTTCAAGGCAAAAACCAGATTTTATTTGACAAGAGGCAATAAATCCATATATTTCCGCCATTCCTGAGAAGTTCCCGAGGTGGGAGCGTTGAATTTCTTTCTTTAGAAAGAGATAACAATCTGAAAAGTAATCGGGACAACAACAAAAAAATGGAGTGAAAGATGGCTGGTAAGCGTCTTGAAAGTAAACATAAAATTGATCGTCGCTTAGGTTGTAACCTGTGGGGTCGCGCAAAATCACCCTACAACACACGTCAAACTGGCCCAGGTCAACACGGAGCTAATCGTGGTAAGCCAACAGACTATGGTCTACAATTGCGTGCTAAACAAAAATTAAAAGGATATTATGGTGGTATCGGCGAGAAGCAGTTCCGCAAATATTATTTTGAAGCCATTCGTATGTCTGGTGACTCATCACAAAACTTGATTGGTTTGTTGGAAAGCCGTTTAGATGCAGTTGTATACCGCGCTAAATTTGCCCCGACTATTTTCGCAACTCGTCAATTGGTGTCACATGGACATTTTAAAGTTAACGGGAAACGCGTGAATATTCCTTCCTATAAAGTTAAAGAAGGCGATGTCATTGAAGTTCGTGAGAAATCTCGTACTGTTGCTCTTATCATGGGCGCGCGCGAGTCCGCTGAGCGTGATACTCCTGAGTTTCTATCGATGGAAGAAAATGGATTTAAGGCAACTTTTGTTCGGACTCCAAAACTAGAAGATGTGCCATATGCAGTTCCTATGGAGCCAAATTTGGTTGTCGAATTCTATAGTAGATAGTTAAAATATTTTGATTTGAAAAGCCGTCCTTTGGGGCGGTTTTTTTATGGGCATTACTTTTTATAATTTTTAGTCATTAGTTTCATGATTCCAAATGGATCAAATGGATTAAAATCATCTGGCTGTTGTGGAAATTTAAATGCTGAATTTTTCATCATTTCGGACATCATCATTGGGTAAGCCTTAATAGCAGAGTCAATAAACTGCTGACGCACTTCTGGGGGAAATGCGCTTATCATACGACCAAATTCTTCTGGTTCAATTTTGAATGTGAATTCCATTTTTTAAATCCTTCTGATGTTCTTATTTTTTAATACGCATGGATGATAGTGTTGTTAAAATGCCGTGAAGAGTATTTATTTCCTGTTCTGTGGGCGTCGCTCGCGAGAAGAGCGCGCGGATATTACGCGATGTCGTTTCTTTCATTTCTGGAACGCGGTAGAAACCTTTATCAAACAATTCTTTGTCGAGCCTATCAAAAAGACGGGCAAAATTTTCGGTTGTTGCAATCTCACTTTTACCTGTGGGAAGAAATATAGACTTAGCCTGAATAGTTAGTTTTGACCATTCATAGGCCATCACCAATGCCGCTTGTGCCAGATTGAGTGATGAAAAATCAGGATTCATCGGGATAGTCACTAAATTATTAGCCAATGCCATCTCTTGGTTGCCCAATCCAACGCGTTCACAGCCAAAAAGAATAGCAACTCTTTGACCCTTTTCAATATAAGAATAGGTTTGTTGAATGGCATGTTCAGGCGTGTGGACAGGTTTAACAACGTCACGGGTAAGACCCGTTGTGGCAAACACATGATGGCAATCTGCAATTGCCTCTCCCAGTGTTTGATATACTTGAATGGGGTGCATCATTTCCAACGCCCCTGATGACGTTGCTTCGGCACGTTCGTTAGGCCATCCATCACGGGGTGCCACAAGCCGCAATTGCTTTAGACCACAATTGAGAATCGCCCGCGCAGTTGCCCCGATATTTTCACCCATTTGAGGGTTAACAAGGATAAAAACAGGTTGGGTATTGTCATTCATATATAGGTCTTAACCCCATAATCCATTGAAAGACAAGCAAAAGTTAATAATATTAACTATATTTTCATAATATATTTGACAGTGAGGGTTATTAAGGATATATTAAGTTATTAGCCATTTACAATTTGTTAAGGATTTGAAAGATGAAGGTCACTATGATGGACAACTCAACTCAATCTTATAACCAGCAGGATGCGGGCTTTGACGTTCTTGCGGCTTTTTCTGGTTTAGAAACACAACGCAAAATGACTTTATTTGATCAGTTAATGTGTGGTCGTGCAAATGCCTACCGAAATACTTTAAAATCCATTTGGCCGCAATGTAATGATAATGATGCGCGTAAATTAGAGATGATACTCCGCGCCCGCCTTGACAGGCTTAAAAGATTCTCCTGATAATGTGTTAGTAATGTGCGATATTAAAAAACTTCATTCCTGACCTAAGCGTCAGGAATTTTTTTATTTGAAATTTTTTATTGAACTGTTTTGATTATCTCTGCATCAGCTTTACTGGCTATAGGAATTGGGTATCCTTTTCGTTCTTTTACGACTTTACGAATTTTTTGCCAGTCTAAAGTTTGTACATTTTTTCCAGCAACACGCATAATCATACTGAGGTCACGTTCTGAAAGTTGGTAATCAGGGATTGACCCTTCATGTTCCATCACAGCTGCCTGCTCTTGGGTAGGGTGGACTTCTAGAAAAAGTTTATCTTCAATCCATGCTGCTTTTATAGGTTGATCAACAACGGTTACTCTTGTTCCCACTGGGGCCATTTGGAAAATCTGGGTAATATCTTCGGGAAACATTCGGATGCATCCACTGCTGACACGGCGACCTATTCCATATGGTTTGTTTGTCCCATGAATGGCAATCGTCGGGAAACCTAAATAAAGGGAATGTGAACCCATTGGATTATCTGGCCCTGGTGGAACAAAAGCTGGAAGCGTTGGATCTTCTTTTCTCATGCGTTCGGTTGGTGTCCAAGTAGGATCAGCTTTTTTACGCGTAACTGATGTTGCACCCAGCGGGGTTTTTAATCCATCGCGACCAATCCCAATTGGGAATGTAAGGGGAGCACCATTCGGGGTTTTATAATAATAAAGACGCATTTCAGCAAGATTGATAACAATTCCTTGATGTGGGGCATCAGGTAAAATATTAAGCGTTGGAATAACAATCCTAGTACCTGCTCCTGGAAGCCAAGGGTCAACCGTTGGATTGGCAGCCCGCATTTCAACAAAGCCAATCCCATATTCTCGACCAATATGAACTAATGTATCTTCATAAGCAGCAGTCATATATTGCATTTGCCCGATATAAGGCTTTTCTGACTTTACAATTTTTGGTTTTTCAACAGGAGCCGCTATAGACACAGATATTGAAAAGAGCGAAAGAGAAAGAGAGATTAAACTTATAGTATACTTCATTGTCTGTCCTGATATTTTATCTAAATATTATCTATAGTAATTCTTTGAGTGTTTCGTTAACTTTGTCCATAAAGGCCTCTGTCGTCAAATAGGCTTGATCTTTTCCAACCAGTACAGCCAAATCCTTGGTCATATGCCCATTTTCAACTGTCTTAACACAGGTACGTTCTAACGCATCAGCAAATTCAACAACCTGAGGAGTATTATCGAACTGCCCGCGATATTTCAAGCCTTGAGTCCATGCAAAAATAGAGGCAATAGGGTTCGTAGATGTTTTTTCGCCCTTTTGGTACTGTCGAAAATGGCGAGTGACGGTTCCATGGGCAGCCTCTGCCTCAACAATTTGACCATCAGGGGTGAGGAGAACAGATGTCATTAGTCCCAATGACCCGAACCCTTGAGCAACCACATCAGATTGAACGTCGCCATCATAATTCTTACACGCCCATACCATTCCCCCGTTTGACTTGATGGCATAAGCTACCATATCGTCGATCAGACGGTGTTCATAGGTAAGGCCAGCTTTATCAAATGATGCCTTAAATTCACCGTAAACGTCATTAAAGATTTCGATAAATCTCCCGTCATAGGCTTTAAGAATTGTATTTTTGGTCGACATATAAAGGGGGCATTTTCGTGCCAAGGCATAATTAAAACAGGCCTGTGCAAATCCCCGAATGGAATCGTCAACATTATACATCCCCATTGCGATGCCCGATGATTTGAAATCAAATATCTCGTATGTCGTTGGGGCAGAGCCATCGGTAGGTTGAAAGGTCATGGTTAGTTTACCGGGCTTTGACACCTTGAAATCGGTTGCCTTATATTGATCTCCAAAGGCATGACGACCAATGATAATCGGAGATTTCCACCCAGGCACATAGCGTGGAATATTTTTGCAAATAATCGGTTCACGAAAAACAGTGCCATCTAAAATATTTCGGATGGTTCCGTTCGGGGATTTCCACATTTTCTTTAAATTAAATTCTTTAACCCGTGCTTCATCAGGGGTAATGGTGGCACATTTGACACCTATACGGTATTGTTTGATTGCATTGGCCGCATCGATAGTTACTTTATCATCTGTTGCATCACGATTTTCAATCGACAAATCATAATATTTTAAATCAATATCTAAATAAGGATGAATAAATTTTTCTTTTATCCATCCCCAAATAATGCGGGTCATTTCATCCCCGTCAATTTCAACGATTGGGTTAGCAACTTTTATTTTTGTCATAATAAACATCCTTTGAAAGTAAACATATTGTACAGCATTGGAAAGAAAACGAAAGTCAGAGATAAATAATCATTTGGAATAAGAATAATACATCTCTCCCTCTTTTCTAAATTTAAATAGCCATATTTAAAACCCATTGCTTTTTAAGGGATGAAATAGGACAATAGGTTATAATTTATAAAAGGACATGATTCATAATGAATATTCTAAAATTTGGATTTTTGGTTATCACAGGCATTGTGGCAATTTCAGGTTCGGCAAAGGCAGATTATGCTATTTGGTCGGACGCAAAAACAGGTGTTACTTTAAGTTTCCCTGACTCGTGGAAATTAATGAATAATCAATTGCCAATTGATGTTATTACCTTATCCGTTCCATCTGGTGACGATAGGGCGGAATGCCGCGTTCAATCTGAAGAAGATAAACGATTTATGATTTATCCTAGTAAAAATCGCCCAGATATTCGTGATTTGAATTTCACACGCGAATATTGGGAAAAATATGTAACGGCTTATAACAACGTTAATGTTATTCGTTATGCCGACAATACTGGATTGGGACAGGGGTTTTCTAGCATGGTTTTGTTATCTTATTTGACAACGCCCGATACAAAAGACGGCAGTGATGTTCAAGATAGAGGTGGAGTAATGGCTGTCACTAATTATGGTGACAAGGTTTATGTTGTGCAATGCTCTTCATTGCTTCCGTCATATTCAAATTATCATTCCCAGTTTATGAGCTTTTTTAAATCAATATCTTTCAAAAAAGCCTATCATGAATCTGTGGTGGGGGATTACCGTAATTTCCTCAATGAAATGGGAACCATTGATGTCCCCTTTCCAAATGCGGTTAGTCGCTCTACATACTAATCATGTTTATTCAAACTGAAGCAACGCCCAATCCACAGACACTAAAATTTCTCCCAGGAACAATGGTGATGGAATATGGTGTTGCTGAATTTTTATCACCTGAAGTCGCTGCAAAACAATCTCCTCTTGCTGTACAATTATTTAGTATAGAAGGCATCAAAGCTGTCTTTTATGGGGCTGATTTTATATCGATTACTAAATCTGATACTGTCGAATGGACAGATATTAAGACCTTTATTTTAGGTGTATTGTTCGAACATTTCAGCATGAACCATCCGCTGATGACAGCATCTCAAGATGAGAGTGAGACAAACGGAGTTGAAACAGAAATAACTAAGAAAATTCGTGATATTTTAGATGAACGTGTTCGCCCTGCTGTTGCAAAGGATGGTGGCGACATTGTCTTTCATTCTTTTGATAAAGGAATTGTTTTTCTTAAAATGCGTGGAGCATGTTCGGGATGCCCTAGTTCAACCTTGACCCTTAAATCTGGGATTGAAAATATGCTACGCCATTATGTACCAGAGGTTCTCGAAGTTCGAGCGGTTGCGGATTGATTGATGCTTATCCTATCATTTGATGTTTCTGTAACAGGATGTGCTGTTGGCCTTTTGAATACAAATACTGATGATTTTAAGCAAGAGAGATTAGAGACAGACAGAGGACAAGCTGAAATCCTTATCCCAATGATTGCGGACATTGTAAAAGCGTCGCAAACCCTAATGAAAGATATTGATGCTATAGCAGTCACCCGAGGCCCAGGATCATTTACAGGGGTACGCATTGGGTTAGCAACAGCGCGAAGCTTGGGGTTAGCACTGAATATCCCTGTCTATGGTTTTTCGACATTGGATGTTTTGGCAAAATTTGATGGAAGTAAATCTCTTTATTTAATTGATACCAAACGCGGTGATTTTTATGGGCAAGTAGGTATTGGTTCTACCCCTCAAATATGGGACAAAGAAAAAATTGCAGACTATCAAGGAATGATTATCAAAGATGATCTGCCTGATATATTGACACTTTCAAAAATGGCTGAGGAAATTTATGCAGGTGAGCAAGAATATGATATTGCTAAGGCTCCATCTCCTCTTTATTTGCGCGAGGCAGAGGTATCGGTTGCAAAACGCAAACCACAAATGACTATAGATTCTTTATAATCTCTATAAAATCTGCTTCATCATAAACAGATATATCACTATCATGTGATGGGTTTTCGTCGTGGGTATATCGACGTTGAATAACTTTAATACCAGCCAAATGTGCAGCAGTTACGCCTTCTGGTGCATCTTCTATGGCCAGACAGTCCGCCCTATCTATCTTCTCACCCGTCAGACGTTCCATATTCTCAATGGCGGTTATATAGGGTATCGGGCTTGGTTTCCGTGCTGAATAATCTTCCTTACACCACGTAAATTCAAAATAGGAAAAAATATTTTGGACGTGAAGCATTGGTTCAACGGATGCGCGGCGTGCATTGGTTACAACACATTGCTTTAATCCCTTTGTTTTAAAATAGTTAAGCGCCCACGGTACACCAGAGCGCAGAGGTATTTGATGGATATGAGAATGATACCATGTGTCTATTTGCATTAAATAATCATCAAGGGGTATATGAAGGCCTAGATTTTTAACGAGCCATTCCCAATTTTGCTGTCCATTATTTAAGAATAGAGGAACACGAAATTTGTCAGGCAAATCATATCCATGCCGAGAACAAATTTCTTTATGTTTTTGCCAATGGAGAGATGCATTTTCAATAAGAGTATTATCACAGTCCCAAAAGACGAAACGGGGCATCAGTTATTTTTCCTTGCTTTATATTTTCTTCAGCTTCACGCTGCATAAGAATAAGACCAAAATTGTCGGATGATGAGCGCATAAAGCCAATATTATTTATCTCTGCTCCATTGGCGGGTGGAGCATCAAAAAATTCGACACCAACCAAATGTTTTTTACCCAAATTGCGGTTATGCATTTTTGCGACTAACTCTTGTCCAACAAAACACCCTTTGGTGTAGGAAACCGTCGAGATATCCAGATTTAATTCAGCCAAGGTGGATGCCCCAATTTCTGCGTCACGTTGACCATCTGGACGGCTTTCACTAATACGATTTTTATCCCAAACTTTATATTCTGGGTCATCATGTCCCACCCATCCATCCCCTTGTAAAATCCATGGCTTAATCTCAACATCTGCCCTTAATTTATAAATATTCAGACGTTTGACCATATCATCCATGCGGGATTCACCTTCGCAGGCTATAGCATATCCACCATCGTGGGTACGGACATAGAAATCATGCAGATACTTCCCTTGTGGCGTAAGCAGACACGCATGGACCATATCTTGGGATTCTAAAAGTTTTAGATCATTGGTAATAATATTTTGCAGAAATGAAAAAGCGTCGGCCCCTTTAACGGAAAGTAAACCAGTAAAATTGGGAGAAATGATAAAATCATTTGGAGTCATTTAGGGGTACTCCCTCAAAGGAAATAGTAAATAATGGTGCCTAAGGCCGGAATCGAACCAGCGACACAGCGATTTTCAATCGCTTGCTCTACCGACTGAGCTACTTAGGCACTAATTAAACATCGGTAAGTGCAGAGGTTATAATCAAGTTTATCATAAATGTCCATAGAGAAATTAGTCTATGATATGAAGGGTTTACCCTAAACAAAACCCCCTCGGGGAGGGGGTTTCAGAGATTACTTATTATAGTTACGTTCTTTTAGACGTTCGCCTGATACTGTACGATATTTTTCAACCCCTAAGGTATCCAAAAATGTATCGCGAGATTTTTCAATAGATTTATAGTTATTATATTTTGTGCGTTCCCATCCTTTAAAGGTCATACATCCCTCGAAGTCTGTAAAGTCATAATGTTCAGTACGCATATATCCTTCACGGGTTGGGCTATCCCAATCAGCCAGACGGCCCTTCGCTGAATTAGGATCAATAACATTGCCTTGTGTATCAAATGTCTCAGCTGGGACGGCAGATTTAATCGCACCCAGTCTTTGCAGTTCGTTTATAGAAGACGTACAATTTGCAATATCCTGGAACAACATTTGTTGGGCTTTGGGGCCTTGCTGGTAAATAGCGTCGGTTGTATCTTTTCTTTGCCAATAGCGAGCATTATCTTCAATTTCTTTATTCATCCCTGTCCCGCAGGCAGTTAGTGAAAGTATTGAAAAGGAAGAAATAAGAAGGAGAGATGTCATTTTCATGGGTGTTGCCTGATATGCAGATTAGGGTTTAAGGAGAATAGAGAATAACAGGCTTTTTTATTTTCCTCAATGCTGAATTTTATTCTCCTCAAACCACCAACTTTCCATGATATTTCCATACAAAGAGGCATTTTGCGGGTGGGTTAAGTGATTCCAAGAGGCTACAAAATCACGCCCCATATAAAATAAAGGAATCACATAATGTTCAGATATGAGTATTCTATCTAATGCCCTGACCATAGATGTCATGTCTTGGGTGTTCTTGGCATTAGGTAGCTTTGCAACCAGATTGTCTATGGCAGGGTTACAAATTTGCGCATAATTAAATCTACCTTTTTCTTTGGCCGAGGCGCACCCCCAGTACACAGCTTGCTCAGAACCTGGAGAGAGAGTATTTTGCCAATTATAAATCACCATATCATAATCATAATCACTAAGTCGTGACTGAAAAGCTGATGCATCCAAGACGCGAAGTTTAACAGATATGCCAAGCTGTCCCAGTGACCTTTTAAAAGCTAATGCTAATTTTTCTTCTTCTGGCGCGCCAATCATAATTTCGAAATCAAAAATTTCTCCTGTTTTTGCATTAATCCTTTTTCCGTCTTTGATGACCCAGCCCGCAGATGTCAAAAGCTTATCAGCATTCATTCGATTGATGCGAATGGAAGATTGAGTTCCAGTGAGTGGAGGTGTCCAATTTTTTTCAAAAACGGATTTAGATAAAATATCTTTATAGGGGACAAGAAATTCAAGTTCTTTGGCGCTTGGCATCCCATTGGCCTCCAATGAAGAGTTAGGGAAGAAGCTGGCCAGAGGTTTATATTGACCATAGAAAATGTTTTTGTTTATCCAATCATAATCAAGCATAAGGGAGAGAGCGATGCGAATATTACGGTCATTAAACGGAGGGCGACTAGAATTAAAAATAAATCCCCACATTTTCTCAACACGTCTATGTTTAATTTCCTCCTTATTGACCACCCCATTTTTTATTGCAGGGAAATCATAAGAATTTGACCAACTGGCAGGATTAGGCTCAATCCAAATATCGGTTTCTCCCGCCTTAAAACTTTCAAAAGCTGTTGTCTTGTTTTTAAAATAATTAAAGATAATACGATCAAAATTATATTGACCCTTGGCAACGGGTAAATCTTTTGCCCAATAATCAAGATTTCGTTCCATGATAATTCTGCGCCCTACTTCAACCTCTGTAATACGATAGGGGCCTGTTGAAACAGGTGGGGTGAGGATAGTTTTATTCAAATCTTGTGATGACCACCATTTTTGAGAGAGGACAGGCATCATCGCGAGTATCATAACTGTTTCATTGGTACGTTCGGGCGAGAGGATTAATGTTACTTTATGGTCATTTATTTTTTCAATTTTGCTGACCAATTTATAAATGTTTCGCATATTTGGGCGACCATTTTCTTTTAAAATACGAAATGAGAATAGAATATCGTCTGCCAGTATCGGTGTTCCATCCTGAAATTTTGCTTTTGGATTTAAATTAAATGAAATGGATGACCTGTCTTCAGGAACTTCGATAGATTGTGCAATGAGTGGATAAAGTGTAAATGGTTCATCCCATGAACGCATCATCAATCTATCATAAACAAGGTTTAAACTTTGGGCGGCCGTTCCTTTTAAACTGAATGGATTTAGAGTATCAAAATTACCGAGTATAGATTGCCGCAATGTTCCACCTTTGGGAGCCGCAGGATTTGCATAGTTAAAATGTGTGAAGTCGCTGGGCATGGCGGGGGTTCCAACCATTGCTAGTCCATATTGCTCATTAGCAAAGACTGGAGAGCTGATAAGTAGGAAAAATATAAAGGCTACAGAAAATATTTTTTGAAGGTCTTTCATAGATAAACTCTATCAGAACCTATTTTGCTCTCCAAATAGAAATCAAGAATACGGTGACAAAGTTATCCACAGAATAGAGGGTCGTTTTGGGTCAAGATTTGTAATCTTAATATTCTTTTAATCCGAATCTTTAATCTTGGAATTATAAACCTAGGAGGTTTGCCATGAAAAGTAATGATAATCAATTTTTAGGAATTCAAATCATATTGCCTTTCCCTCCGAACGATTTGAAAGCAGATTTTGAATTAGAGGTCTATGCAAGATTTATGCGTCATCTGCGTCATGTTCCAACATCACGACCAGAGATTCGAGTGTTAGCAGCGATGCAGTTTGTTGCCGATATGTTAGATATTTCTGATGCACATATTGCTAAAACATTGATTGATTTGGGTTTACGTGCGCCAAGAATGGCATTCCCCGAAGCTTATTTGGAATTTGCAGATAATGCCCTTATTCGCAGTATTCATGAGGCGGGTTCAGCAAACACAGGTCTAAAGGAATTACAAAACCATTGGTCAGAAATTGGCGATGATAAATTCGCAGCGTTTAAAAGATGTTATCCGACTTTGTCTGAAGGTATTTTTGTCTCGCCTTAATTATTCATACTGCCATAGCCAACTTTATCGCCCTGTCTATCTGGAACAAACCTTTGGTTTTGTGCGGGGGTATTATTGGTTGGGGAATAAGGGTCGTTTTCATTTAAATCAGGTAAGGGCTGTGACATGAGGTCGCCCAGCATATCTGAAAAATTTGTGTCAAAAGTATTTTGTCCCTTGATCAAGTCATAACGAGATGGTGTTGGGTCAGCCTTTGCAGATGTAATAATTTCTTTCCAGACACGTGCAGGGACAGCACCTCCAGTCATTGATGATTTCATTGAGGAATTATCATCATTCCCAAACCATACGATGGCCACATAATCTTTTGAAAAACCATCAAACCACGCATCACGATGATCTTGCGATGTCCCTGTTTTTCCCGCCGCAAAGAATGCAGATTTTGCCGCTTGACCCGTTCCATTTTGGACAACACTGACCAACATATTTGTTAGTATTTGGATATGATCCCCTCTGAATACGCGGGGTGATGGTTCGGCTTTACGTTCATATAAAACTTTGCCCGCAGCGGTTTTAATTTTTTGAATTCCAAAAGCTTGAACAGCATACCCGCCATTATTTAAACTTCCATAGGCCTGAGCCAATTCAATCATTGGAATTTCAGAGCTTCCCAATGCTAAAGATAAATTAGGTTCAAGTTCGGCTGTGATACCAGCGCGTCTTGCAACATTGATAACATTATCAATTCCAACGGCTTGGGCAATTCGAACAGCCACTGTATTTAAGGATAAGGTTAATGCGTCTATTAAATAGATATCTCCATAATACTTGTTCCCAAAATTTTGTGGGGAATATCTTCCAATTTTAATTGGGGCATCTAACACAGGTGTATACTCATCAGCGCCTTTTTCAATAGCTGCCAAATAAACAAATGGCTTAAATGATGATCCGGGCTGGCGTAATCCTTGGGTTGCTCGATTATATTCGCTCTTATTATAATCAACACCACCTACAATTGCCACGACACTACCGTCAGGGCGAATTACGACGGATGCCGCTTGGGACGCATTATATTTTTTACCATTCGTATCAACTGCGTTTTTTAAAATCTTGGCCGTAGACTCTTGGACTTCAGGATCCATTGTTGTTTCAACAATTAAATCTTCTTTGGGGATTCCAATCACATTATCCAAATTATCAACAATCCAATCAGAAAAGTATCGACTGGATTTACCGACAGCGGAGACTATTTTTCTATCCAATTTATTGACGGATGCGTTATCGGCTTCTTTTTGCTTGATATACCCAGCATCAACCATAGCATTTAAAACAACCTTGGCTCTTTTTTCTGCTTCCTCAGGATTGGAGAGTGGGGAGTATCTTGAGGGTGCTTTTAAAAGGCCTGCGATAATAGCAGCCTGTTGTAAATTAAGTTGGTCAGCAGGTTTTTTGAAGTATACTCGTGATGCGGCTTCAACCCCATATGTACCTGCTCCTAAATAAACACGGTTCATATAAGACGCCAAAATTTCATCTTTGGTAAGTTTGTATTCTAACCAGACAGCTAAAAGAGCCTCCTGAATTTTTCGTTTCAAAGTTCGTTCTTGGGATAAAAATAAATTTTTGGCCAGTTGTTGAGTAATTGTTGATCCACCTTGAAAAACACCTTTTTTGGTTGTGTTTACAACAATAGCGCGTGTTAATCCTATCGGGTCTAATCCAAAGTGATAATAAAAACGACGATCTTCAGTTGCCAAAATAGCATTGACTAAATTTTTAGGAAGATTATCAGCAGATATATTATTACCTTTAATATCTCCATAACGAGCAATTATAGATTTATCATTAGCTAAAACAGTAATCGATGCTTTGCGTTCAAATTTTGGATTATCGATGATGTCAGGTAATTCTCGGGCATACCAAGCAAGGACGCACCCCAAAATAAGAAAACACCAAAGCCCCAAAACAAAACACCATTTTATCAATCTTGATAAAATGGAAGAAGATTTTTGCTTTTGGAATTTATAACGTGCCATAGCCAAGCGATGTAGCAAAATTTAGGCGGGAATGATAGGGGTTTTTGCTATTTAGAACCTTAAGGGCACCCAAAAGAAAAAACTCTTATTTTTTCTTTTATAAGGGTTGGGGACATAATGGATAAGTATCCTTAAAGATGCATTGCGTACACTAAAATTATTTAAATTTCCCCTCATTTTTTTTGTTGACGCACCGCACTTATTTTTAACGCCTCATAAAGTTTTATAATTAAGTTTCTTTATTTCTGTAAAACGTAATATAATTACATAATCTCTTGCGATGCATCAATGAAATATTAAGGAATTTATACACTGGTCGATACGTATCGGTTATAATAGAATTAGGTGAGAAAAAACGCCGAATCAAAAGGAAACTGGAGATGACAGGAGTTTATGAACACCTACAAAAGGAGACTGACGTGGATTATTTTACACCATCTGCCGATACAATAACACCACTTGATAGGTGTCCGGCTCTGGTTTTAAATGCCGATTACCGCCCCCTTAGTTATTATCCACTCTCGACATGGTCTTGGCAGGAAGCTGTAAAGGCCATTTTTCGTGAAACAGTGGTGGTCATTTCAGAATATGGGCGTGTTGTTAGGTCACCTGGAATGGAAATGAAATTACCTTCAGTTTTGGTTTTAAAAGAATATGTCCCGACAACGCGGACACCTGCCTTTACCAGATATAATGTATTTCTTCGTGATGGATGGACTTGCCAATATTGCAATACCCGTCACAAGACAGACGAGTTGACGTTCGACCATGTGGTTCCGCGATCACGGGGAGGGCGCACAGCCTGGACAAATATTGTCACGGCTTGCCAATGCTGTAACTCAAAGAAAGGGAATCTTTTGCCAAAAGAGTGCAAAATGCATCCCCTTTTGCAGCCAAGGGAGCCGTCGATATATGAACTTCAGGAACGAGGACGAAAATACCCTCACAACTTCTTGCATGAAAGTTGGACGGATTTTCTGTATTGGGACTCAGAATTGGTGGACTAAAGAGGAGTGCTGATTTCTTCGAAAAACTAAAACCCGCGGGTAACGCTAACAACAACGAACTCAGGAGGTTCTTATGTTTGGTTTTTTAAAATCGTTAGATATCGGTAAAACACACTCAATCACTGATGCAGTATGGTTCTACGTCACTGGTCTTATTGCCATGGTCGGCTTCACCACTGTTCTAGGGTACGTCCTAGGGCATTTGGGATTAGTTGATAAAGTCGGCAGTTTCTTTGACGGCGGATCAACCTACACCCTACTTGGGACAGGTTTCGTTCTGCTTCTCTCAAGCATGATTTTGACAGGTCGGAAGTTAACTGGTGACCTTTTCTCAATCGTATTGGTAGGGATTGCAGTCTATCTATCTTTTACCACATCCTTAATTTTAGGATTGGTTCCAGTAGCTATTTTGACCACATTACATGGAATGAAAAAAGAATAAGTTCATAATACATACGAAATAGTTGGAAGCCTTGGGAAACCAAGGCTTCTTTTTTCTTGCATATTTTGTTCCGAATCTCTTAGAACAGTGCAGGAGGCAAAAAATGCTTAAGGATTTATTCGATTTTTCTAAACGCCGTACCGGTAAAAATGCCGTTTTATTCTATGTTTTTTACGTGGGATGTTTCGTGGTTTTATCCATTGCTTTGGGATTGCCAATTTAAAAAAGCAAATCTCAAACAAATAATGCCTAATACGCCACAGAAGACCACATTGTAATTAGCCATTGAAAGTCCCATAAAACTCCATGGGATTTCATCACATCGGACAACGGCTGTTTCTTGGATGCGTTTTAACAATTCTTCAACTGTTCCCGACATATCGGGTGTAGAACATCCCGTTAATCCCGTCCACCATTTACGTTCAACGCCTGAATGAAAAAGGGCTATTGCTGAATTTACAAAAAACACAAATCCGCTAAGGCCAATCAACAACTTGTTATTTGACATCCAAAAATAAGCCAAAAGTCCAAGAATCATATTAATGATGAATGGAATGCGTTGATATATACACAGGTCGCAAGGGTGCAGGTCAAACCCGTATTGGCCAATTAAAGCCCCGCTAAGTGCCACAAGAGAGGAGAATATAATAAAGATTGCCATCTGTCTGGGCGACATAAAAAACACGGAAAATAAAGGGTTTTGCATGGGTGAAGTCATCCTTTATAAAAATACTTGATTATCATTTTATAATCTGTATGTTCTTGTCAATTAAGGCAAGTCCTTAATCGCTTTTTGGGTGTGCCCCTGTGGCGAAATTGGTAGACGCGCTTGACTCAAAATCAAGTGGGGAAACTCGTGTTGGTTCGAGTCCGACCAGGGGCACCATTTCAAACTATATATTTCTAATAAAAAATTAAAAATCTAGAAATCGTTTGGGGTAGGTATTTTATAGGGTGCCTCAATGCACTGGGGATAAATCGTAATTTTTTTAAAAGCTGGGCAATTTGGCAAAAATTCAAAATGAAGAAGGAGGTCGTAGGCATAGCTATGCGCGGAACTTCCTATAGGTTTGGTCACAAGAGCGTCAACAGCATGTTCTAGAATTTTATTAAAAACGTCTTGCCTTAATCCAATATAATTTTTGGGGAGAACCGATATAAAAAGCTGGGACGATTCAATATTATTAAGTTCACAAAATGGCTTAATTAGAAATTCTCTTTTATCGTTGCTAATCCCAATAATATCTTCTGATACAAAAAGAATGTAATGTGGGAGAACTTGATTTTGTATTTTGGGGGAAATTATCTCGTTGGAATCTTTTGGGAAATCCTTCCCTAAAAGACGATCTAACTTTCTATTTGCAGATACCCAAGCATCATATAGGGAATCCAGCAGTCCTGGACCCATTCGAAGGGCATTCAATCTTCCGGCTGAGTATGATTTATATTTATCTTTCATAGTCTTATTCTAATTCTGGGTCTCATTTAAATTTTGGTGAAAATGCTGTATCATTCTTTATTGTATTATTCTCCTGAAATAAAATCATAAAGCGAAGAAGCCTGTCTCTATCAAGGTCGGTTATCTCTAAATCTCCATAACATGTATTAGAGGCATCGTACAGAAACTGCATCAGAGATTTATTCAGCAATACCGTATTTGTTTTTCTCTCTGGATCTTCTGCGATAATAATATGTTTAAGAATATTTGACTCTAATAAAGTTATCACAGGCAAAACTATTCTATCGTATTCAAAGTTTGTAACACGAAAATTTTCTTGCTCTGCCCGTTTGGTTTCTAATGCTTGCTCGGATGCCCTGTTAAATAGACAGTATAAGAAACCCAAAACCTTCTGAATAGGCGCTGTGGATGGAAGAAATTTGGGTCTATAGCTATCGACAGGAGCCAATTTTATATCTTTCACAAATATAGATTAAGATTGGCAGTAATTTATCATAATAACTATATAAATGTCAATATTATAGAAAACATAAGCTTAAAACTTCATTTTCCGTGGGTCAAAGGCATCCCTCACCGCTTCGCCAATAAAGGTTAAAAGAGTCAGCATAAAGGCGAGCGAGACAAAAGCGGTTATCCCCAGCCATGGGGCTTGAATATTGTTTTTGCCCTGTGCCAGAAGTTCTCCTAAAGATGCCGAGCCAGGGGGAAGGCCAAGACCCAAAAAATCCAAAGATGTTAAAGCGGTAATCGACCCCGTTAAAACAAAAGGCATCATGGTAAGGGTTGCGACCACTGCATTGGGAAGGATATGGCGGCGCATCAGGGTAAAATTGCCAACGCCAAGTGCGCGTGCCGCCCTAACATAGTCAAGCGACCTTGCACGAAGAAATTCAGCACGAACGACATCCACAAGATGAGTCCATGAAAATAAAAGAAGGATTAAAAGTAGTGTCCAAAATCCAGGGGCAAATAATGCAGAGAAAATAATTAAGATATAAAGGGACGGCATCGACGACCAAATCTCAATAAATCTTTGCCCAACCAAATCAACCTTCCCACCATAAAAGCCTTGGAATGCCCCAATAGTCACACCAATCAGTGACGAAAAAATAGTGAGGGCTAAACCAAATAAAACTGAAATGCGAAAGCCGTAAAGAACACGGGCAAACACATCACGCCCTTGGTCATCTGTTCCCAAAATATTATCGGTTGTGGGTGCGGAGGGTGCAGGGGTGGGTAAATTATAATTGATGGTATCGTATGAATATTTGATAGGAGGCCAAATTATCCATCCCCCTTGGCCATCTTTTTTAATTAAATCCTGAACATACGGGTCACGATAATCAGCTTCTGTTTCAAAATCACCACCAAAGGTTTTTTCGGAGTATGAATTCAGGAATGGCGTATAAAAATGCCCTTTAAAAGAAACCAGTAATGGTTTTGAATTTGCGAAAATATTGGCCGCCATTGCCAAAGCAAAAAAAGCCAAAAATATCCAAAGTGACCAAAACCCACGTTTATTAGCTTTAAATTGCGCAAAGCGACGGCGGGTGATGGGGGAGGGATTAAATATCATTTTGCCCCTTCAAAATTAATACGTGGATCAACAAGGACATAGATAATATCGCGCAGTAAAGTCATTCCAAGGCCAATTAGGGCATAGATATAAAGCGTGCCAAGGACAACGGGATAATCACGGTTGATAATCGATTCATAACCGAGCAACCCCAGACCATCTAGGGAGAAAATAACTTCAATCAGCAATGATCCCGTAAAGAAAATATGCATAAAGGCTGCGGGGAATCCTGCAATGACAATTAACATGGCATTGCGAAACACATGACCATAGAGGACTTTTTTCTCGGTTAATCCTTTGGCACGCGCCGTTAAAACATATTGCTTATTGATTTCATCAAGGAATGAATTTTTGGTGAGCATGGTCAGTCCTGCAAATCCAGAAATAACCACCGCAATCACGGGGAGAGTCATGTGCCACATATAATCAAGAGCTTGTTTCCACCATGGATAGGTTGCCCAATCATCTGAGATTATGCCACGCAAAGGAAACCAATCTAAATACCTCCCGCCCGCAAAAACAATAATCAATAAAATAGCAAACAGGAATGAAGGAATGGCATAGCCTATAAATATTGCAGCAGATGTCCAAATATCAAAGCTTTGACCGTCTTTGACTGCTTTTTTAATGCCTAATGGAATACAAATTAGATAAATAAGTAAAGTTGACCATAGCCCTAGAGAAATTGAGACGGGCATTTTCTCAAGCACCAAATCAATGACACTAATATCGCGGTAATAACTCGTTCCTAAATCAAATTGGAGATAGTTTTTAATCATAATAAAAAAGCGTTCATAGGCGGGTTTGTCAAATCCGTACATTTTTTCAAGCTCTTTGACAAATTCAGGATCTAACCCTTGCGCCCCACGATAGGTTGAAGACTGGCCCGTCATTTGGGTAGCGTTCATGGCAGCGTTTGCTGTATCTGAACTGCCCCCTGAAAAACGGGATGTGGCGTCTGCTCCATGACCTTGTAATTGAGCAATCATACGTTCAACAGGCCCCCCTGGAACGAATTGGATAACGACAAAACTAATCAATAAAATTCCAAACACAGTCGGAATCATAAGCGCAAGGCGACGGAGGATGTAATTTAACATGAAACTATTTGACCATATTTTTGAAGTAGGGGAAAGCAGGAAAGAACATCAATATTATTGACATATTAGATAGGTCTCATCCTTAACAAATTAAGTGGTTCTTGACAATTTACTCTACAAGACTAATTTCAAAATGCTAATTCATATTTATTGAGGAGTCTTTGACATGAAAAAATTACTTTTAAGTGCTGCCTTGCTTTTCGCGTTTCCTTTAACGTCCCATGCAGAAATGACCCCTCCCGATCAAATGCCTGCTGGCATTTATACAGTTGATAAAACGCATGCCAGCGTGACTTGGAAAGTAAGCCATATGGGGCTTTCAAACTACACAGCGCGCTTTACATCAATTGATGCAGAATTAAATTTTGATCCTGTAAAACCAGAAAATTCTGTTATTAAAGCAAGTGTTGACCCACTGTCTATTCGGACAGATTATCCTAATGCCGCGGAGAAGGATTTTGATAAGGAATTAGCAACAGGGACAATGTGGTTTAATGGCGTTGCCTTTCCAAAAATCACTTTTGAGTCGACTAAAATTGAAATGATAGGCGATAAGTCAGCAAAGATTACAGGCAACCTAACCCTTTTAGGTGTTACAAAACCGATGACACTCGATGCAGTCTTTAATGGTGCTTATATTAAGAAACCATTTGCTGATGTCCCTGGTTTAGGTTTTTCTGCTATTGGCACAATCAAGCGATCAGAATTTGGAATGAAAACATATATTCCAAATATTGGTGATGATGTTCAGATTATCATTGAAGCTGAGTTTCATAAAGCCGCTCTATAATTATGACGGACTTTATCAAAACACGATATCATAGTATTGCCATCATTCTTCATTGGGTGATGGCTATTTGCTTTATGCTTATGTTATGCAGTGGGTTGGTGATGACTGAGCTGGAATTAGATAAATCATTTATTTTTAGTTTGTACCAATGGCATAAATCTTTGGGGGTACTCTTGCTGATGGCGTTTTTTCTTCGCATCACAATTCGTCTTTTATTTAAACCGCCAGCTCTTCCCAAATCTTTTAAAGCACTAGATATGAAGGCCGCCAAGCTTGGGCATTGGGCCTTATATGCGGCGATGATTATTATGCCTATCAGTGGGTGGGTTATTGTTTCATCGAGCGTTTATGGATTGCCAACAATTGTTTTTAATATGTTTGAATGGCCCCATATTCCAAATATTCAAGGAAATCTTGGCATCGGTGATGCCGCAGGTGAGGTTCATGAAATTGTTGCCTATATATTCATCATGCTTATCGTGGTTCATATTGGTGCCGTCATAAAACATAAAATTTTTGATAAAGAAAATTTATTAACCCGTATGTGGTGGACAAAATGAGAAAGATATTTTCGGTACTTATTATATTTTTTCTTCTAAGTTTTTATGCGATACCTAGTCATGCTGCAATTTATAAGATTGATGATAGCCAAAGTGAGGTTCAATTTTCGGGCGAACACGCAGGAAATATATTCAACGGAAAATTTGAAAAATGGAGCGGTGCAATCGATTTTAATCCTGAAAAATTGGATACATCATCCGTTAAGTTTATGTTTGATTTGAAATCTACAAAAACTGGTAATACCATGTATGATGGAACATTACCTCAATCCGATTGGTTTGATATTAAAAATAACCCTCAAGCTGAATTTGTATCATCAAAATTTTCTAAAAACGCAGATGGGACATATAAAATCGATGGAACGCTCACACTACGTGGTAAATCAAATCCCGTTAGTTTTGATTTTCAAGTATCTGATTTAAATGTTCAGCCCGTAACAGCAACGGCTTCGATTCCAATTGATAGATTGGCCTTTGATATTGGTCTTAAATCAGATGCAAAAGCAGAATGGGTCAGTAAAATGATAACAATAGACCTTAAAATCGTTGCCCAGAAGAACTAGAGCCAGAAAAACTAGAGCCAGAAATTTAGGGCTTTATATTCCAGTCTGTGACATTCCATTTTTTATCAAACTTAAGAATACCATAGGCACCTGTCGAGAGTTTCAATGGATAGGTGTCACCATTCTCAGCGCAATTTAGAACAAATCGTGCAATTCCGTTACTGGTAACAACCAGAATTTTTTTGTTTATAAGTTCAGTTTCGCATTTATTCAAAAAAAATTGCCAGCTTCCTATAATAATATCTGGGCGAGGAGACCAATCTGTAGGCATTTCGCCTAATTCGTCCCATTTCTTGATTGTATCTTCCCCTAGACGAGCGCGAACTTCTGATTCAGGTTTGTTTTCATCAACCCCATAGTCAATTTCATTGAGGAAGGGCAGCGGTATAGCTTTTACAGGACACATCATAGCAACACAAGCCAGTCTTGCAGTATCAATAGTACGGCGAAGATTCGATGTGAAAACTAGATTAGGAATAAGATTTTGTGATTTCAGATGATGACCAAGACGCAGAGCTTGATCTTCGCCAGTTTCTACAAGTGGTAAGTCTGTGCGCCCCCCAACACGAGTTGGCGTTTGCCCTTCGGCAAATGTATTTCCGTGGCGAGCGATGATAAGTGTTGTAGTCATTTCAATAAAGCTTCCGCTCGTTGCAAATCCTCTGGACTATCTATTCCTGTCATTGCAGGGCGACCTTTATAATCAACAATCACCGCTTGAATGGTCATTCCATTTTCTAAAGCACGGAGTTGTTCCAAACCTTCAAGATGTTCATAAGTTGATACAGGAAGAGTTATATATTTTTCAAGTGACGGGCGATTATAACCATAAAGACCTATATGGCGATAGACGGGAGATAGGGTTTGAGTTCTATCTTCTTTGCGAAGGGCAGGAATAATATTTTTTGAAAACCATAAAGCACGATTATTTTTGTCGAGAATGGCGGTTGTCCCGCTAAACGGTGTTGATTTCTTACTCTCACGCAGGGCAGCTAATTCTTCCCATGAAAGCTGAACAACAGGGGTCACAATATCGGCATTCGGATTATTTTGATAAGCTGTAATAATATCCATCACAAAATCCGCAGGAGTAAAGGGCGCATCGCCTTGAAGATTAATGATAAAATCGGGAGGCTCTAGCAAAGTATTGACGGCCGCCATCACCCTATCTGTTCCCGTCTCAAAATTAACTGTTGCCATGATAACAGGAATATTTTTTTTATCGCAAAAAGTTTTAATTCGAATATCATCGGTAGCGACGTGATAGTTTATATTGTTTTTTGTTTCTTTAACTTTTTTGGCAATATCCACGACACGCTCTAAAACAGTTTTCCCTGAAAGTAGGGCAAGAGGTTTCCCTGGAAACCGGGTTGATGCATGTCGTGCAGGAATGATGATTGAAGTTCTCATTATTCTCCTTATAGAGGTAATATATCAAAACTAATAATTTCAAAAATTCTATTTTTCCCCTCAACCTTTATTAACACTAAATTACTACAACATGAAACATCTTTAATAAGAATATCACCTTTAAATATATCACGGCCATCCTTTGAGAATTGGCCAGTTGGCATTAGAAACCCCTCGAATAAAGTTACTCGGCCAGCTGAGTTTTTTACAAAACCTATTGCAGTAACTTTTACTCTTTTATCATCAGGTATGAAATCATTTCTTACAAAAGCTTCTATGTTATAGGGTATGGATAATTTTGGTGTATTATCACTTTTTACTCGATTAGTAATAGTTAGAGGCCGATTTTTATCTAATAAAGGAAGATCATTTTGTAAAACTTGTTCAGAAGAAATTCCTTGAGAAATATAAAATTTTATTTGGTCCTCTTTCGCATCTTCGACGTTTTTACTTATACGGTTTTCTTGAAGTATTGAAAATATGATTATTGGTAAAATAATCCCAATAAGGGAGCCTACTAAGGCCTTAATTATTTCAATAAATTTATTTTCTTTTAAATTAAGTAAAGTAAATATCCCAATGGATAATAGGAGACTTAGGAATAAGATAATTCCTAACGCGATGTATTTTAGACCGTCATACATCTCTCGACCTGTTAGATTGAAAATATCATAACGCATGATGATTAGAAAAATTATCGTTATAAAAAATGAAATTAAAAATGAATAGATAGGTTTCATCTTTTATTATCTTTCATCCACCATGTATCAAGAACAGCAGGGGTCATACCAGAGAGATTTTCAGGGTGTTCAATATGTGACCACCATGCCATGCGCCATTTATTATAATGCCAGTTGGGTATGACATAGTGATTCCATTGTAAAACGCGGTCGAGGGCGCGAGTAGAGGCGACCAAATCAGCCCGAGTAGCCGACCCAATTAGATTATCAACCAACGTATCAATAGCAGGATTTTTTATTCCAATATAATTACGCGATCCAACAATATCAGCCTTGGCCGATGTCCAATATTCGCGCTGTTCATTACCGGGGCTATCTGATTGTCCAATCACAGATATCGTCATATCAAAGTCAAAGTTTTGCATTCTGTTGATATATTGAGTGCTATCAATCACCCTAAATTTAGCATCAACACCCATTTTCCTTAGGTTTTGGATAAAAGGCAAGACCCACCGTTCGAGGGCAGGATTAGCATCTGCCATTTGAAACTCTAAACGCTGCCCCGTTTTTTCATGGACACGAATACCATCTTGGCTAACTTTATATCCCGCGGCCTCTAGGATATCTGAGCCAATTTTTAAATTGGCTCGATTATTCCCACTTCCATCTGTCTTGGGGGGATTAAATTCAGTTGTAAAAACGTCTGCAGGGATTTTATCCTTGAGAGGGTTCAGCAATACTAATTCTTTATCAGAGGGAAGACCCGTCGCTGCTAATTCTGAATTTTCAAAAAAGCTTCTGGTGCGTTTGTAGGTACCGAAGGCAAATTGTTTATTCTCCCAATCAAAATCAAAGGCATAGGATAATGCTTTTCGAACTTCAACATCTTGGAACACAGGTCGTCGGGTATTATAGATAAAGGCTTGCATTCCAACGGGCTGTTTGTTTTCAATTTCCCGTTTGATGATACGCCCATCTAAGACTGGCGGGGCGTTATAGGCTGTCTGCCATAATTTTGCGACACTTTCTTGTTGAACATCATATTCACCGGCGAAAAAGGCCTCAAGAACCACATTTTGGTCTTTATAATAGGTGAAGGTAATTTTATCAAAATTATAGCGCCCCTTATTAACGGGAAGAGAATTTCCCCACCAGTCTTTATTTTTTGAATAGGTAATTGATCGACCAGCAACAACATTCGAGATTTTATATGGCCCTCCAGAGGCAGGAGGCTCTAATGTTGTTTCAGCAAATTTTTTATTAGTCCAATAATGTTGAGGGAGGATAGGCATTTGTGCAATGATAAGGGGTAATTCACGATTGGTTTTTGTTTTAAATGTAAAGGTAACACGTTTATCATTTTCTGCTTTTGCTTCTGCTACATCGGAGTAATAGGCACGATAAAAGGGCATTCCCTCTTTTTGAAGAGTATTAAATGTCCAAACAACATCACCTGCCGTAATTGGGTTTCCATCATCCCAGAATGCCTTTGGATTCAAGTTAAATGTAATGGATGAATTATCACTCGCATGTTCAACAGTTTCTGCTAATTCTGCATACATCGAAAATGGCTCGTCATAGCTTTGTACCATGAGAGTGATATTTGTAAGTGAGTCAACGCTGGCTGCTGGCTGGCCTTTAATAATATAGGGATTAAGGTTATCAAATGTTCCTATAGAAGACAGCTTTAATTCCCCGCCTTGGGGAGCATTGGGGTTAACATAGTCAAAATGTTTAAAATCTGCAGGATACTTAATATCACCATAAAGAGATATGGCAGGTTGCGGTGACGCTCCTAATGCGGAGTATCCGAGCAAGGTAAATGACACAAAAAGCGCAAGAGTTTTCATTAAAATCTCCAATCAATTATTAAGCAGTTCTTTTAGGACGGTAAGCCATTTCCAAGTCAGGGCGACCGAAGAGATACCCTTCACCTAAATCAATTTCAAAATCGAGTAATTCTTTTAAATCATGCTCTGATTCTATTTTCTCAACTATTAAAGTCAGGCGAGATTTATCAAGATTAGATTTCATCCTTGCTACCTCCATCTCTCCACGAGAGGAAGAACACATTTCCATCAGTTTCCCTGCACTGAATTTTAAAAATTCAAATCCTTTTTCAGCCAAATCATCGGCATTGAAATTTGAATCATACACATTATCAACTGAAAATTTACACCCAATATTAGCCAGTCCATCAATCAATTTATAACAGGATGGGGATAGGTTTTTTAAATCACTATATTGTAATTCAAAAATAAGACGTGGGGCAAGATCACGTTTCATACGAACAAATTCAAGCAAGTCTGTCATATAAATTCTATCTTTGAGACATCTTGAGGAAATATTAATAAAATATCCAATATCAATATGACGGCGGGCATCATTTCGAACAGTTTCTAGCACATGAAGAAGGAGAAGATGATCAACGTTTTCAATTTTTGTTTCTTTTTCAGCAAGAGTTCGGTAGTCGCTGCCACTTAAATAAATCCCAGACCGCGCCCTAATACGTGCAAAGAGTTCCAGATATTGCAATCTACGGGATGGGAGTTTAACAATAGGTTGTGCAAAAATTTCTATGCGTTCATTTTCAATTGCATGGCTTATTAACTCCACGATGACTGTATCTGAATATTCTAGAGCCAAACCAACATCTGTTGCATCCATTTTTGGTATATTTTGACTAATTTCTTTTTGGCGATTGGCAGCCATAAGCAGCAAATCTTTATATTTTTGTGTTTTTGATTGATGAGCCTTTAAGGGGGCCTTCAAATCAGAATAATCAGCCAGAGTTTCATTGGCAATTTCTTGTGATGGCATGAAGCCATTGATACTATTACGGTCCTTATTACCCATTCTCTCAAATGATTTTTGCATCAGGCGCATCGCATGGGCAGGAGCGCGAGCCGCGGGTTCATTTTGATTAAGAATTTTATGAACTTCACGATTAAGAGTTTGTGCTGTCTCTGCCATATCTTCTTTAAGAGTGTCAACATTCTTGCGCGTGTGTTCTAAGTTGCTTTTAATTTTTGTTTGTTCAAATTCAATTTCTCTAACACGATTGCCCAGAGTGATTTCTATTCCACGACGTGTTAAAGATTCATATCCAAAAACTCCAGCTAACAGAAAAAAGCCAATTGCTGATCCTGCCGCAACGGCTCCAAGAATACCTGCAACCGTTGCAATAACCATTGTGCATCCAACGATATAGATGCCCAACCAAAAAGATGGATATTTTGTGAGTGTATCAAGCAAGTTGAACATGGTCATTTGTACCAAAATTATCTTTGTAATCCGCACCAATAGCTTCAGTTATATTTGAGAAACCATCTTTTTGAAGCAAATCAATCAAACCTTTATTTATCTTACTTGGTAATGAGGGACCATGGAAGATTAAATTACTATAAAGCTGAATGAGAGAGGCTCCTGCCCGAATTTTAGTATAAGCATCTTCAGCACTTCCGATACCACCCACCCCAATAATTGGGATTTGGCCTTTGGTCAGGGCATAAAATTTTCTAATAACCGATATTGATAAATCTGTAAGTGGGTCGCCACTTAATCCGCCTTTTTGCCCTTTAAAGTCTGAAGGAAGGGTGTCAGGACGGGAAAGAGTTGTATTGCTAAGTATTACGCCATCAATTTTAAGAGCAAGTAAAACTGAGGCAATATCACTTAGTTGTGAATCAGATAAATCAGGAGCCAGTTTTACAAGAAGTGGGGGAGGGTGGGCACCACAAGATGATGCTCTCTCAGTCAAAATAGCCGCTAGTAAATCTGTTAAAGGCCCTTTTTCCTGAAGATTGCGAAGCCCTGGGGTATTTGGGGATGATATATTGATGGTCAGATAATCGGCCATAGGGGCAAGTGTTTTGACAAGTGCCACATAATCTTTAACAGGCTCCATCTGGTCTTTGTTCATTCCAATATTTAGACCGAGGACGCCATTTGGTTTAGGTTTTTTTTCTAAAAATTTGCGCAAATTATCTTTAAATTCAGCCACTCCACAATTGGGAAATCCCATGCGGTTTATCACTGCATTTTGTTCAGGACATCTAAAAACACGTGGGCGAGGGTTTCCAATTTGGGGATTTACTGTTACTGTTCCTGCCTCAATAAAGCCAAATCCCAAACTAAAAAGCCCTGATAAGCTTTCTGCATTTTTGTCAAAGCCTGCGGCAAGGCCAACAGGGTTTGGAAAGCTCCGTCCCCATAATGTTGATTTTAAAGATGGGGATGAGACGTTAAGTTTTCTAAAGAGAAAAGAAGGGGCATATTTGAGACACCCAAGTGTCAAATGGTGGGCGGTCTCTGGGGGAATACGAAAAAGAAGAGGTTTGATTTTTTGATACATTACAGATGTTTTATTCCTTCTTTCAGATATGCCCATCCAGAAAGGACAGTCAGAATTGTTGCCCCAATCAAAAGTGTATATCCAATTTCAATATTGAGAGGTAAAACAGGAACGCCATATTCACCCATAATTAGAAAGCCCAATGCAAACATTTGTATCCCAGTTTTAAATTTTGCCAATTTGGAAACGGGAAACTGAATATTTTGTGGGCCAAAAAACTCGCGTAAACCCGATATCAAAAATTCACGGCTTAATATAAGTAACACGGGAACAACTCCCCACCCTGCTAAATGACCATTTGCTATTAGACAGATAAGAACGGTTGCGATAAAAATTTTATCTGCTACGGGATCAAGAAATTTACCAAAATTGCTCTCTAATTTATATTTGCGAGCAATATATCCATCCAACCAATCCGTAATACAACCAATTGAATATATAGCTAAGGCAGACCATGCCGCCCATGACGAATCGATCATCATCAGGATAACGAGCAAGGGGAGTGTCGCTAATCGCCCTAGTGTCATTATATTAGGAATATTTTTCATGATTTGTTTTAAATAATATTTACAATTATTTCAACTTTTTAAAACACCTTATTCACATAAAATATAGTATTTAGTCTATGAGTGTTAACCGAGCGTTAGATTGGTCAATACTTGTAAAATTATCCTTACTTAAATCAAGACATAGATTAAAGTCAGTCAAGTCAAGCTTCTTTTCTGCATCCTTAGGGAGCATGATTTTATTGGCAATACAAAATTCAATGAGTGCAATGCTGATAAAGTTAGATGTGAGGTTGAAATATCTTTGTTCCAGCGTATCGTCACAAAAAATAGTTAGGGTTACGGCTCTTGGGTCTTCTTTTAAGTTGTAATCGCTTATAACTTCAGATTTATGCTTTTTTAAATTGTTTAATTCATATTCTGGGGTTCCCGCGAAACGAGCGCGGATGATTTTTCCTTTTGGAAATGAAACATCATTTTTTTTACCGTATGCTTTAATGGCCTCTAGGGATTCTTTGTGTGAAAAGAGGACGCGTCTAATTTCTGTTGCCATATTAATGCCTTCAATGGAATTTATTTAATAATAATTTCTTCTATAGAATGTTACAGGGTTAAAAATATTTTTCAATCATGAAAAATATAAGTTTTTTTAACACTTTAAGGCTATGTTTAACAATGAGGATAGAAGTAGCGTTTATTCTGCAAATATTCAAGTTTCCGTAGTAATTTTCAAGGGCACATTTTAATGGAATTTATAGACCTCACAGAACAAAAGAAAAGTCTTGGAGAAAGTAATCTCCCAGCTCGGTTGGATGATGTTCAACAAAACTCAAAATCTGATTCGCCTTACAATAAAGGATTGGTAAGATCAGCAAAAGGCGTTGTTCAGGGAAATCAGTTCTTTGATGACCAAAGTAAGGGGTTGGACCCAAGAGGCCGCATGGGAGAGCGGATGGTTGCAAAGGGCCTCATAAAAATTGAACAATTAAACGTAGCCCTTCAAGAAAAAAAGATTTCAGGAAAACTATTAGGACAAGTACTTATCGAATTAGGGTTTATTAAGGAAGAAGAACTAGTTACTTTCTTAGCAGATTCTTCCGGACACGATATTTTTGATCCTAAAAACACAATTTTTGATGGAGAAGCTCTTAGTCTTATAAATAAAGAGGACGCTAAAAAATATAGAATACTTCCCGTATCGTATCGCCCAGAGGTTGCTGTTTTTGCTATTGTTGACCCATATGATATTGTTGCTCTAGATGTTATTAAGCGAATTATCCCTAAAACAACAATTATCAAATATCTCATTACAACACCCTCTGTTCTCTCTGATGCAGTTGATGCTGCCTATGGTTATGCAAGTGTAATTGAAGATATTATTAAGGAACTTGATTCAGGGAAGTCTAATTCAGACGATGTTTCCAAGGTTTCAGAGGGGAAGGCCTATTCTCACCCAATTGTTAGGCTAGTCAATGCACTCTTAATTGAGGCTGTCAAAACAGGTGTTTCGGATCTTCATTTTGAGCCAGAAGAAAACTTTGTTCGCCTGAGATATCGTTTGGATGGTGTTTTATTCACGGCGCAAATTCTTCATAAAAAGATATGGAATGGAGTATCTCAGCGTATTAAAATTTTGTCCAATATGAATATTGCTGATAAATTAGCCCCTCAAGATGGTCGATTTAATTTGAATATTGGAGATAGAGAAGCTGATTTCCGTGTTTCGTCACTTCCTACTGTTCATGGAGAAAATATCGTACTTCGTGTTTTAGATAAAACTGCCAGCATTAAGCCATTGGAAAAATTGGGTTTTAGTCCTGAAAACTTGGCTCGTATTCGAAGGGCTCAAGCTAGGCCAGAGGGAATTATTATAGTAACGGGCCCCACTGGAAGTGGAAAAAGTACGTCATTATATTCAATGATAAATGAAATCAATAAGGTAGAGGTCAATATTCAGACCTTGGAAGACCCTGTTGAATATTCTTTGCCAATGATACGACAGACCCATGTGAGAGAAGGAATTCTTGAATTTGCAGACGGAATTAAAGCCTTATTGCGCCAAGATCCAGATATTATATTTATTGGTGAAATTCGTGATGGGACTACAGGTGAAATGGCGCTAAAGGCAGCGATGACAGGACATCAAGTCTATACAACGCTTCATACAAACGATTCTTTTGGGGCTTTTCCAAGACTAATAGATTTGGGACTTAAGCCGGGAATGGTTGCTGGAACAGTCATTGCTGTTTTCGCCCAAAGATTGGTTAGAAAACTATGCCCTTCGTGCAAAGTTGAATGCATGCCAGACCCAGACCAATGTAAAATCTTGGGTATCGATCCAGATGGCCAAAAAACTATCTTTAAAGCCAAAGAGGGTGGGTGCGAAGCTTGTTCAGGTCAAGGATATAAAGGGAGGGTGGCTATTGCTGAGATATTACTAATGGATGAAGATTTGGATGAAATCATTGCTCGCGGAGGCACAAAAGTAGAATTAAAGCGATTAGCTCAACAAAAGGGATTCAAAAATATGCGAGATGATGGTATCTTAAAAATATTAGACGGTATAACGAGCCTTGAAGAAGTCTCTACTGCCGTCCATATTCAAAAAGATTAGGTCTGTTTTTGGGCTTTTCTGTTCAGGAGGATTATCATTCAACCCTATAAGTACAAAGCTTATAATGTCAGAGGAAGGCCTGTAAGAGGCGTTGTTTCTGCTCAAAGTGAAGTTGATTTGTATAATCAGCTCAAGGCCTCTGGTATGGAATTAGTCAGTTGTTCGACAGTTAATAAAGAATCATCCTTAGGCGGCATATCTTTTTTAAGACCCAAAATTAAAGTAAGAGACCTTATTCAGTTTTTTATGCATCTTGAGCAACTTCAAGCGGCGGGTGTCCCGATGCTTGATTCTTTGGCAGACGTTAGAGATTCTGCAGATAATCAGACTTTAAAAGACATTATGACAGATGTTCATAGGAGTGTATCCGATGGCAGCTCTCTTTCTGAGTCTCTTTCAAATTATCCGAAAGTTTTTACTAACCTATATGTCTCTCTTATTAAGGCGGGTGAAGATACGGGGGATTTAGAAAAATCTTATACTCAACTCATCAAATATTTAAAATGGGTTGATGATATGCAATCCAAAATTAAAAAGGCCACACGTTACCCTATTATTTTACTGGTCGTGGTTATTTTGACTATTACCGTTATGATGGGTGTTGTTGTTCCTCAAATCGTTGGATTTATAAAGAATTTGGGGCAAGAATTACCTTTTTATACAACAGCGCTTGTCGCAACTTCAGAATTTTTTCAGCAATTTTGGTGGGCTGTTATGGCCACCCCCGTCGCTTTATTTATAATATTTAAGGTATTAAAGAAGAATTCTGAAACATTTGCCTATAATATGGACTCTCTATTCTTAAGATTGCCAATTGCTGGGCCTTTAATTCGTAAGATATCAATCGCTCGGTATGCCCAAACATTTGGCTCTTTGTTTTCCAGCGGTATTGATGTGATTGGTTGCTTGAAAGCAGCTCAGAAGACTGTTACTAATCTTGCTCTGATTGAGGCTTTAGAGACTGTGCAGGCACGTGTTCAGGCTGGAGCTCCATTATCAGAGGCTTTTAATTCATCGGGAGAATTTCCTACTTTGGTTGTTCGTATGATAAAAATCGGAGAAGAGTCTGGAAATTTAACGCCTGTTTTGATGCAAGTTTCTGATTTTTATACCAAAGATGTTGATGAGGCCGTCCAAGGATTGATTACAATGGTTGAGCCAATGTTAACGGCACTTCTAGGAATCATGATTTTATGGATTGCCGTAGGTGTCTTTGGACCAATTTATGGTAGTTTTGCAAATATAGATACGTAAGTGGTGTAAAATGGTTTTATTAAGACTTCCTTTCTTTCCACCTAGTCGCGCTGTCATCATGATGAAGGATGACGGGGTATCAGTTCATAAAGTTGCACAGGGAAAGTCAACCTTTGTTGATTCTGTTCCATGGAAAACACAAAATTTTGAAGATCGTCTTATTCTAATTTTAGAAAACGCTCACGTTGCATCAGTTTTAATTCTTAATGACGCTGTCGAGCAGCACTACAGAAAAGAAAAAATAATTATAAGAACCTTTTTTGATAAAGCTAATATTATCAAGAGAAGGTTAAATGTTGCTTTTCCAAGTTATCCAATGCGTGCTGCAATTCCGCTTAAGGATTCTTCAAAAGATGGGCAGACAAAAGAAAAGAAAGAAGGGGATGGTGGACAACCATATCTTTTTGCAGCAGCCCCATCAACTGAGACATTTTCGAGAATTGTTCGGAGCATTAGAAAAACAGATTGTAACTTTTTTGGATATGGACTTTTACCCATTGAATCTTCTGGCATGGTTAAGGCTCTGTCTGAGAAAGTTTTTTCAAAGAAAAAAGGAATTCCTAAAGCCTTATGGACCATTTTGGTGGGTCAACATCGTGGTGGCGGATTAAGACAGATTGTTATTAAGTCTGATGAGCTAGCATTAACGCGCGTTACCCCAGTAGATGAGCCTAAACCAGATCTTGCAGATGTATGGGCAACAGATGTATCAAATGAAGTTCAGGCAACTCTCAGCTATTTGTCTCGATTTGGATATTCTCCAGAAGATGGTTTAAATATCATTATTTTAGGAGATAAAACATATGCTGACTTGTTGGATGGGGCAATAAATGTCCCATGTAATTTTGAGGCATTAAGTCCTCATCAAGCGGCTTCACTTCTTGGAATATCTGTGGCTCAAGATATGACGCATGAGGGAAATGAGCACTTTTCCGATGACCTTCATACGGCGTGGGCAGGAAAAAAACTCTCACTCACTCTTCCCCTCATATCTCGTGAAATTTCTGATATCTCTGGTCCACGAAAACTGGCCTCTATATTTATGGTCGTTCTATCTTTGGGTCTGGGCGTTGCTCTTTATTTATCTTCTAAAGAAGCTATGGGTATTTATGAGGACTCAAGAAATCTAGAGGTATCGAAGGCTCAATACGTAGAGATAGAGCGCATTTATCAAGAAGAGCTTGCCCGCAAAGCAGTTTTTGGGATTGATTTAAATGTTATTAAGAGTTCTTTGGAAATTGATTCTAGAATTCAGAAGCAGCAATTTGACATTTTAAAAATTTTAAAGACAGTCAGTGGAGAGTTAAAAAATTTAAGAATTGATTCCTTTAAATTTAAGAATGATGGGGATGTATTGCAAGTTCTTCCAGTTGGCTCGAATGACCAACTCACTCGTCCTGCTTCCTTTGAACTTTCATTTAGCTTTGCAGGTAACGTTAATCCAAAAGATGGAAACAAAGAAATGGATGAGTTAAATGCTCGTTTGAATGAAAAACTAGCGCCGCTAGGTTTTAAATCAGAGGTTTCTGCTCCCCTTCAAAACTTGACTTATTCTGGGGAGGTTGATCGTGAGATTGGATTGACTGCAAACTTGAGGTCATTAAGTGAGAGATATAATTCTAAAATTTTAATCCAGAAGGTGGGTCATGTTCAAAGTTCTGGGCAGTAAAAGAGTTTGGTTTATTTTTGGATTATCGGTTGTCCTAGGTATGGCTGCTTACGCCTATTACGATTGGTTGTTGCCTGCACATGAGAAATCAACCCAAGAGTTGCAGGCTTCAAAATCTGCAGTTGATCAGAAATATGCTGAAGTTGTTAAAATGAAAGAAGAATATGTCCTTCTGCAAAGTCAGCTAAGATCTTATAAGGAATTAGAAGCAAAAGGGTTCTTTAACGATCAAGATAGGTCTTCAGGTATTGATAAGCTTGATAGACTTAGCAATTATGCAGGATTATTGAAAGCAAATCTAAAAATTGGTTCTGGTCAAATTATCAATGACCCATCCGCTCAACTTGCCAATCAAATTATTTTGAAAAGCCCTGTTAAAATAAATGTTAATTCTATTGATGATGTTGATGTTTATAGTTTTATTAAATTCATTCAAGAAAAGTTTCCGGGCCGCGTTGATGTTACAGCAATCTCGATGGAAAGAATTGAAATTTTTGAGATGAATATTTTAAGGAAAATTGGTGGCGGAGATACAACACCTTTGGTAAAAGCATCAATTGATTTTGATTGGTTGACGATGTCACCAAAAGATGTTGCTGCACCTTCAGAAGGTAATTCAATAGGTATTTCAACTGGAGGGGGGCAATAATGGAACGTTCTTTTTTATCTAGAATTGATAAAGTTGTCCCTATAATTTTATTTTTTGTTTTGACAATTCATTTTCCTGTTTTTGCTCAAGAGGCTGCTGTTCAGCCATTGCAAGCTCCTATTGCCTCTGAGATACCCTTAAATTCATCTGAGATAAAGGAAAAAGAGATAGCTCCTGAAATCAGGATTTTAAAGAATATTGAAAAGGAAATAAAAAAGAAGAAGGGGAGTGAGATTTATGAACGCAGCTCAATTCCATCTCTCGTTTTTACGCCAAGTCAGTACGCTTTGCTAAGGGAGGCGCGCATAGGGTTTAATACACGTATTCCAACTCTTCAAGAATTAGCAAAAGCTGGAGATCCCAATGATCCGAATTATCGCCCGCCTGTTTTATTAAGAGATATTAAATTAGGTGGGATTGCCTATAATACCCCTGATGATTGGACAATCTGGTTAAATAATAGTCGAGTAACACCAGATGCTCTTCCGTCCGAAGCTATTGATTTGAGAGTATTCAAAGATTTTATTGAAATAAAATGGTTTGATAATGTAACTAATCAGATTTTTCCTATTCGACTAAGGATTAACCAGAAGTTTAATTTAGATGCCCGTATTTTCTTGCCTGGGTAGAGTGATTGGTTCTTTATGATTCAAAGTAATTATCAGCCTGCCTTGGAAGTAGACCATCTTTCTGCCAATTACGGTGCCAAAAAAGTTTTAGATGATATTAGTTTTTCAGTTGTGCAAGGGCAAACTTATGGGCTTATTGGGCTGAACGGTGTTGGAAAAACGACTTTGATTAAGATTGCTCTTGGATTGAAAGCGCCCGAAATGGGACAAGTCAAAGTTTTTGGAAAAGAGTCTTCAGAATCATCTGTTCGTTATGATATATCTTATCTTCCCGAAAGATTTGATCCCCCATGGTTTTTAAAAGGGGGTGAATTTGTTCAGTTTGTTGCCTCTTTATATGGACGGAAAGTTCCTTTGCCAGATATAGAATTTGCGTGCCAGAAATTATCACTGGATCCCAGTGTGTTAAAAAATAAAGTACAAACTTATTCTAAAGGGATGCGCCAAAAATTGGGTTTGATTGCGACAGTTTTAACAGGCAGTCAGATTTTAATTTTAGATGAGCCAATGAGCGGTTTAGATCCATTAGCAAGGTCTTTGGTAAAAAACCTACTCATTTCTGTGAAGGAGCAAGGAAGAACAATCATCTTGAGTAGTCATATTCTTGCGGACATGGATGAAATTTGTGATTGTGTAACTGTTATCGACGGCATGAAAGTGCAATTCACTGGAACTCCTGATATGATGAAATCCCAAACTCAAGAAAAATATCTTGAAAAATCTTTTTTGAAGATTATTGGGAAAGTCGCCTAACTCTATGCAAACTCATCTTAATGTTGTATGATACTAATTAGATTTCAAATGATACTTTCGTATAATTCCATGGTGAAAAAATAATGTCAGATAATAATAAAGATAAGCCAGACGATTATGAATCGATATTCAGTGGTGAAGATAATTCATTAAATTCCCAAAATGGACAGATAATAGACGCAGAAACCAACGATAGTATTGGCGAAGAAACCATTCATAGAACTTTTGATGTAGATGGAATTTTGCAAGATGAAAAAATAGATGATGAGGCTGATGACGATTTAGAAGATGGTATTTTTGCTCAAGATCGAAGAGGGGGTAAACCAGAAAAGAAATCGTCTTCACTAATGTTGGTGGTATCGATTCTTGCTTTGGTTGCAGTTGCTGGTGCAATTTATGTATATAAGCCAAATCTATTTGAACAGGTTACCCAAAATATTACATCTCCAGAGATTGTAATTCTTCCCTCTAGCCAAGAGAATGAAGGATCTTCCATTAGTGAAGAAGCCCCAAATATTGCTATGACTCCTGAAGGCCCTCAACAATTATTAGAGGAGCCTGATAGACCTTCTCTCAATCAGGATGAATTTATCTCTGTTCCGCCATCTGATCAGGCCCCCCTTGCCGTTGCGGAGTTAGATGAAAATTTAAACGGTGGGGTGACAGAGTCTTCCTTGAAATCTACAGAAGAGTTAAAGTCAGATTCTGTCGTAGCGCCAGAGATTTTGCAGAGCCCGCCTTTGGATGTGGCACAGATAGATGTAAATCAGGCTGTTCCAGTAGTGGAGAACCCTCCTGTTGATACCAAAGCAAACGTAGTTCCTATTCCAGCTGATTTAAACTCTGTACCATCTTTGGAAGATAAAAAAGTAGAAATCGATGTTTCCAAGGTGGCAGTTCCAATAGAAAAGCCAAATGTAAAAAATTCAGTTGATAGTATGCCTCCGAAAACCGAAGAAATTAAGCCCATTATTCAAAATTCTAAAGAAGAGCAAAAAGTTATCGATGACGCAAATCTTGATAAGTATTTTGATTCACCTGGTGGAAAAATATTAAGTGATATTCCCGCTCCATCTATGGATCCCAAGAAAGGGAGCCGTGAGAGTCTTATAATTGTTAATAAAAAATCAGTGGTATCGACTCAAAATAAGTCGGCTATGGCAAAAGTAGAGATTGAGTCTACGAGTTTAAATTCTCAAATTATTTCGGCTGATCGCGCTGTGAGATTGGGTCGTTTTGATGCTGCCAAAAAAATGTATGATGATTTATATCGTATGAATCCTAAGGATGGGAAAATTCTATCTGGGCGCGCTATCCTCTTACAGAGAATGGGTTTAGATGATCAGGCCATTGAAGCATATGAAGAAATACTTAGCCTTTTTCCAAATAACAGCGATGCTATTGTTAATCTCTCAGGTCTTATCAGAAAACAATATCCAGCTGTTGCGTTAGGAAAATTATTAGATTTGCACATGCAGTACCCAAGTAATCCTATGGTAACAGCGCAGTTGGGGGTAGCCTATGCAGATTCAGGAAATTTTCCTGATGCATTTAGATATTTAGATAAAGCTGCGATGATGGATCCTAAAAACCCCCAGCATTATTTCAATATGGCGGTTGTGTCTGAGAAAGCTGGACAGTCGAAAAATGCAGTTGTTTTTTATGAGAAATCTTTGGAGTTAGATTCTATTTATGGTGAAGGCCAAAAACTAATTCCAAGGGAGAGAATCTATGACCGTTTGTCAAAGATTAGAACGAATTAAAAGATTAGATGTTTATTCATGAGGTTATCTATCAACTACTTGTTATCTCATTTATGGCAGTCATAGGCCTTTGTGGCGGAAGCTTTGCGAGTGCCATTGCGCATAGAATATCTATTGGTGAGGGGTGGATATTTTCAAAAAAAAGCGTAGCAGGAAAGAAAATATTTGCCCGCTCGGCTTGCTCAGATTGCGGGCATCAATTAACGGTTATTGATCTGTTCCCAGTTTTATCTTGGGTTTTAACTGGCGGAAAATGTCGGTATTGTTCCAAAAAAATATCCGTTAAATACCCTTTTATAGAGCTTTTTGGTGCTGGGCTTGCGATTGTTTTTTATCTTTTTTCAGGTGAGATAACAAATTCTTCAATTTTATATTTGATAACATTACCTTTTTTCCTTGTATTTTCTCTTCTTCTTTTTTCTAGATCAAAGTCATTTGCTAAAATCCCTCTTTATATATTTGTAATGACATTATTAAACATATTACTCTTCCTTTTTACGATTATGAGGAATATCGACAATTTTAGATAAGAAATTCGTCAGAATTTTAAGAAAAAGATGATATATTTGTTGGATGTTTACGAAGCCTTTGTAATTGGCTGTTAAAAATAGAGTGAATGGACGTTTCTGTCTGGAGGATTAAGAACATGGATATTACCCAATTATTAGCATTCGTAATGCAGAATGATGCATCGGACTTACACTTGAGTGCGACAAACCCACCAATTGTAAGGGTTTATGGATCTCTGAAAAGATTAAAATCAGAAGCCCTGAGTAATGATGATATTCGAGCCATGCTCTATTCGATTATGACCGATGAGCAGCGGTCTGATTTTGAGAAAAACTTGGAGTTGGATTTTGCGATATCTTTCGGTGAAAAAGCGCGTTTTCGTGTGAATGCATTTACTAATCGCCAAGGGGCAGCGGCTGTCTTTCGTACTATTCCATCAGTTGTTCCAACTATGCAGGAATTAGATTTGCCGTCTGTTATTAGGCGTTTTTCTGAACTCGAGAAGGGAATTGTTCTTGTCACGGGGCCAACTGGTTCAGGTAAGTCTACAACATTGGCTTCGATGATAAATCATATCAATGAAACCCAACCAAAACATATTTTAACAATTGAAGACCCTGTTGAATTTTTTCACACTTCAAAAAAATGCTTAATTAACCATAGGGAGCTTGGAAACGATACGCATAGTTTTGCAAGAGCGCTGAAAAGCTCTCTCAGGGAAGACCCTGATGTCATATTGGTTGGGGAGATGCGAGATCACGAAACGATTTCTCTTGCGCTGACTGCTGCCGAAACGGGACATCTCGTATTTGGCACTCTTCACTCTAGCTCTGCTGCTAAAACTATAGATCGTATTATTGACGTGTTTCCGACAGGTGACAAGGAAATGATTAGAGCCATGTTAGCGAGTTCGATTCAAGGGGTTGTGGCTCAAACGCTTCTTAAAAAAACTGGAGGACAGGGGCGAGTGGCTGCCTTTGAAATTTTGGTTGGGACAAATGCTGTCAGGAACCTAATTCGTGAAAATCAAATTCCTCAGATGTATTCCATGATTCAAACGGGTTCAAGATATGGAATGATTACAATGGAAGATGCAGTCCACAATCTTTTAGAACAAGGAATTATTGATGAGGACGAGGCCAGAACAGTCTTAGCAAAAACAACAGATGAAGACGGAGCTGAGAGGGACCCTGCGGTCACTGCGACAGATTCGTCAGGAAAAGGGGGAATGACAATGGACAGTAAATCTGATTCCTCCGAAAGTCGCTCTGCTGATAATGGGTATTCATTTTGATTGAGCCAGTCATATTCAAATACTTGACGGAAATGGGCAAGAAAAATGGAACGGATCTTTATTTAACGATAGGGGTTCCGCCAACGTTGCGCGTTGATGATTGCCTTGTTTCGATATCAGATAAAGTGATGGACGCCGTTCAAATGAACGATATTCTTTCACATATTTTGACCGTTAGACAAAGGCGTGATTTTGAAATCAAAATGGAATTGAATACAGCAATAGATTTAGGGACATTTGGACGGTTTAGAGTCAATATTTTTCAGCAAAGGTCGCAAACTGGATTAGTCATTAGACGAATTATCTCAAGAATTCCGAGCTTTGAAGAATTAAGCCTTCCCAATATATTGGAAAAACTATCCTTAAGTAAAAGGGGGTTGATATTAGTCACGGGTATGACGGGGTCTGGAAAATCTACCACACTGGCAGCCATGATTGACTATCGAAATACAAATACAAATGGTCACATCATTACAATTGAGGATCCAATTGAATATTATCACGAACATAAAAAATCGGTTATCACCCAACGAGAAGTTGGCGTAGATACAGAGAGTTACGCTATTGCGCTCAAAAATGCTCTAAGGCAGCGCCCTGATGTTATCTTGGTTGGAGAGGTCAGGGATAGGGAGGTGATGGAACAGGCTTTAACAGCAGCGGAAACAGGACATCTTTGTCTTTCAACAATTCACACGAATAATGCCTATCAAGCCATTGAAAGAATTGTAAATATGTTCCCTGATGAGGCGCATCCTCAAATTAGGAACAATTTGGCTACAAATTTGCGTGCTATTATTTCACAAAGACTAATTCGGACTATCAATGGGAAATTGACAGCAGCTTTAGAAATTATGCTGAATGAAGGGTTAGTAAGGGATTTAATTTTTGAAGGTAAGATATCTAAAATTTCAGAAGTTATGCATGCAAATGAATCTTTGGGGATGTTAACATTTGATCAATCGTTAATAGGATTGTTTCAGCAGGGTCAAATTACTGAAGATATGGCAATATCCCAAAGCGACATGCCAAGCGATATGCGCCTAAAAATTAAAAAATGGAAACTTGGCGGACAGTCAGGTGGCCTGAGTGATATGGATACATCAATCTTAAAAATTTCAGAGTAAACACCTATTCAAGCCTCTAAAAATGGTGTAGATTCATAATCAGGCTAGTTTGTTTTCAGATTGGCTTCATATGCTTTAAACCCACCTTTGAATGTTCACGAGAAAAACATGATTTTTAAACCCTTCAATCGTAAGACAGCATTTACTAGCATTTTGGCCTTAATGGTCTTTGTTCCCATGAGTGCGTGTGATCTTGCAAATAATCATAGTAAAATTGATAGAACAACCAATAGCGAGTTTCAAGATTTTAGAGACGCATTAGCGCCTCGCGAAGCACAGTCATCTGGGGCTGCGGGTGCAAATGATAACGATATTCCAGACCTTCAATCTTATGTTGCCGATGGCGCATCTGGCCTCAAATCATTACCTCTTGTCTCTATTTCAATCAATCAAAGCATTCCTTTAAGAGAAGCTTTATTCGAGCTTGCAAAGCAAGCGGACTATGATATCGAGCTCGACCCAAGGATTAGTGGGTCCATTATATTTACGGCTCGTAATAAGCCTTTGGATGAAGTAATCGATAGAATTTGTGAAATTTCAGGTCTGCGTTATCAACTAAAAGATAATGCCCTCCGCATTGAAATAGATAGCCCTTACAGCAAAACTTACAATATAGACTATCTTAGCTTTGTTAGAAAAACAGATAGTAGTATGAAGACAGATGTGTCAGTTACGTCTTCTGGTGATGCCAAGGTTGGGGGAGGATCAACCTTGGGGATTTCAAGCTCTGCATCATCTGATTTTTGGACTGAACTTGATTTAAACCTTAAACAAATTTTGGCTTCAAATGCATCGCCAAGCTATTTGAAAACTAACGAAGATCCTCAAATATCTTTGACATCCTCTAATCCCGTAGTTCCTCCTGTTCCCCCAATTGATGGGGCGGCTTTATCAGCAACTGCGCCTCAAGCTGGAACAGAGGATTTTATTACCTCTCCAGTTTCAATTCCGCAGACTGCCCCCGCACAGGCAACACCGACAGTTCCATCTACAACTATAGCACCACCACCTTCGGATTCTGCTTTACAGCCTGTAGCCGATCCCGTTGTATCTGCTCCAGTTGACCCAGCAAGCGATGTGCCCTCTCCTCAACCTGTTACTGGCCTTCCAGTTGTTCCTGTGAAACCTCCTGTTCTCAAGGTTGAATCTTTGCCTACGTCGCTTTCTGGTAATGCAGCGAATGGTGTTAACGATATTCAGTTTACACCCGCTTACTCAATCAATAAGCAGGCAGGATTAGTTTCTGTCTATGCGAATGAAAGACTTCATCGCCAAGTTGCTAAATATTTGGAAGATTTAAGAAAAGCATCCACGTCACAAGTTCTTATTGAAGCTAAAGTTTTAGAGGTGACTTTATCTGATGAATTTTCAACAGGTATCAATTGGAATCTCTTAGACAGAATTGGCGATTTTAGTATTAAGGGTGATTTTGCCAAACCATCTTTTTCCCCTGCTGCGATTGGACAACAAATAACATTTGGGTTTGCGGGCGATGATATTACATCTTTTGTATCTGCATTATCACGATTTGGTACAGTTCATGCGTTGGCAAGCCCACGCTTAACAGTCTTAAATAATCAATCAGCCGTTCTTAATGTATCCAGAAATCAAGTGTATTTTGAATTAGATTTAACAATTGAAAACTCAGGTGCAGGGACTGCGACGGCAACATCAACGACGACTGTTGAATCGAATATTAAGACAGTCCCTGAAGGTGTTTTGATTAACGTTCTTCCGTCCATTGATATGTCACAACGCACAATATCAATGCAAGTTCGGCCAACCATTACTAAAATTGAGGAATTTATTCCAGATCCAGGCGTAGCCTTTATTGCTGCACAAAATAATGTCGACATTGAATCTCAAATTCCAGTCATGAATGTCCAAGAAGTTGATTCTGTTTTGAATATGAAAGATAAACAGATGATGGTAATGGGAGGATTGTTACAAGACGAGACCGAGTCAGTTCAAAATGGCGTTCCTGTTGCGAGCGAAATTCCACTATTCGGTGGTTTGTTTAGAAACCAAGCTGATAAAATAAACAAAAAGGAATTGGTTATCTTTATAAAGGCTACAATATTAGATAATCCAACTGACAGCATTCATCAAACAGATAAAGATTTATATAGAACTTTCTCTCAGGATAGAAGACCTGAGAAGCTCTAGTTTGTGATGGGTGAGTACTATGTCACTTATTCTTATAAAATATATTTTAATGGGTGCTTTCCGTGACAGATTACTATGGGGCATCGCCATTATGTCCCTTGTTGTCGTCTGTCTTTCTGTTTTTACGGGGTCTGCAGCAATAATTGAGCAACAACAATTTATTATTACCTATATTGCGGGTGGACTTCGAATCATTGCTTTATTAGGCTTGGCTCTTTTTACAGTTTTCTTTGTGAGGCGTTCATTTGATTCCCGTGATGTTGAATTTCTTTTAACCAGACCCATTTCGCGGATATCCTTTATCATATCCCATATAGTCGCCTTATCAATTCTAACCGCAGTTGCTGGATTATTTATATCAATCATTGTTGGAGGACTGTCCTATCACTATGGGTCACAGGCATCAGTTTTTCTGTGGTGTTTTGGAATTACTTTTGAATTTATGATAGTGACCAGTATCGCATTTTTCTTTGCCATGGTTTTATCAAGCCCTGTCAGTGCAGGCATGGCTACATTTGGATTTTATATACTTGCAAGGTTGATGGGCCAATTACTGTCAATCATTGAACATACTCCAAATGCTGTAGATATCCATGATCGTGTGATGAATGGATTATCTTATATCGTCAGTGTAATATCAATTGTTATTCCACGCCTGGACTTACTTGCCCAAACATCATGGTTGATTTATGGAGGCGGTGTTCTCTCAGATTGGATATTCATTCTGGCACAAGGAATCGTATTTATCAGTTTGATTGCAATTGCAGCATGGGTTGATTTACGTCGGCGACAATTCTGATGGGAAACTTACTAAAAAGAAAACGCCATTTAATTATTTTAACTGGCCTATTAATTCTTAATCTTGGTGTATGGTTTTATTCTCATGCCCGCCTTCCAATATGGGCTAATGTTCCGCCTGCTCCTTCTTTGATTTCTGCATCAACTGCGTTTTTGGGTGATAAGGAAATGGCCTATCGATCTTTAGCTCTCACTCTACAATCATTTGGAAATAATACAGGCCAAGTACAAGCGTTGAAAGATTATAATTATAAAAATCTTGGAACGTGGTTCGATTTAGGCGACGCGCTGAATTCAAAATCAAATTATGTTCCTTTTTTGGCAGGGTATTATTTTGGAGCAAGCCAAGACCCAAGTAAATTGATGCCTGTTATAAACTATCTTCGCCGTATTGGAGTCTATCCCGATGAGGATAAATGGAGATATCTGGGGCAGGCTGTTTTTTTGGCGCGGCATAAAATGAAAGATAAAGAATTGGCCCTTCAATTAGCCGATGAATTAGCAAAAACTTATAAACCTGGAATGCCAGCATGGCCCTTACAAATGAGGGCGATTATTGCCTCCGACATGGGTGAGAAGGAAATGGCGTATAACCTGATGGTTGACAGCCTGATGAGCGAGAAAAGTAATTTAGACCCGATTGAAGTGAATTATATGCTTGATCAAATTTGCAATTATATACTTACACCTGATAAAAGAGAAACTAACCCTCTTTGTAAAGACGTTAAAAAATGACCCAGAATTTTGCATTGATAGATGTGCTGGCTCTCATCGGTCTTGCGCAATCAGTTTATTTGGTTGTGTATATTGCATTCAGGGCAGGGAATATTCGTAATGCAATTGTTCCCATGTTATGTTTTGTTGTACTGACATTAGCCTTTACAGCTGATTTAGCCGCGTCCAGATGGGATGGATGGGAATGGAATAAATTCATTCCTAACATGTTATGGCTTTTTATCCCTTCCTTATCTGTTCTTCTTATAAAACAAGTTGCAGAATTTGGAAAATTTCCACCCTTAATATATTGGGTATCACTTTCATTTCCTATTTTATCTGGGGTTGTAGGATTTGGAATTTATTCACGTATAGATATAATGATGACTTTGGGTGTTATTTTTGGGTGTGTATCTTTTCTTATTTTATGGATTAGCCGTCATTCTTTTGAAGATTTGAAGGAGGATAAGACGACAAAAAATGAAAGATATTGGCTCATCATTTCCTTTATAATTATCAATGTTCTTATGATATTTTTGAATTTACTTGATGTATCCGGTGTCGTTTCAAATGAACAATTTATTCTTATCAGAGATATTTTAGGAATAGGACTTGTCTATCTTGCATCAACCAGTCTGTTAAGGATATACCCACAGGCAGTAAAATTAGTTAGTCGTCCAGCGGCGGCACATCCAGAATTATCATCTGAAGACCGAGAGATTATTGGTAAGATAAATGATTTACTGGAACTTGATAAAGTCTATCAAGAACAAAAATTTTCACGAGCGGATTTGGCAAGAGAATTAAATATTTCTGAAGCAAATTTATCGAGAATCATCAGTTCTCATTTTGGAAAATCACTTCCTCAATTGATAAACGAGCTTCGTGTTCATGATTCTTTACAACTCCTCTCTCAAACAGAAGAAAATATGACGGTGATTGCCGAACAGGTTGGATTTAATTCGCTTCCAACCTTTAACAGGGTTTTCAAAGATATTATGAATGTGGCTCCCTCGGAATATCGTAAGACAAGCAAGAAGTCATAAAAAAACAATATTCTTGTTGCATGACACCACAATAAACCCTTGAAAAACTATCTGTTCTCTGGTCATTTAAAATTTCGTTAAACAGATTTTTTTACTAAAGGAATAGATTGTGAAAGATAACCTTCGTGACGCAGCTTTAGAATATCATATGCTGCCCCGCCCTGGAAAAATTGCTATCGTGCCAACTAAGCCTATGATGACTCAACGTGATTTATCTTTGGCCTATTCCCCCGGAGTTGCCTTTGCGTGTGAAGAAATTGAAAAAGACCCTTTAAAGGCACTGGATTATACATCACGCGGTAATATCGTTGCGGTTATCTCAAACGGAACTGCTGTTTTAGGATTGGGTGCTATCGGCGCATTAGCATCAAAACCTGTCATGGAAGGAAAAGCTGTTCTCTTCAAAAAATTTGCAAATATTGATTCAATTGATATTGAGATTGAAGAACGTGACCCTCAAAAATTAATCGAGATTATTGCATCGCTTGAGCCATCATTTGGGGGTATCAATTTAGAAGATATAAAATCACCCGAATGTTTTGAAATTGAACGGACTTTAAGAGAGCGCATGAAGATTCCAGTCTTCCATGATGACCAACATGGGACGGCCATTATTTCCGGTGCGGCTATTCTTAATTGGCTGAAAATAACAGGGCGTGAATTTAAAGATATTAAATTAGTTGCATCAGGCGCAGGGGCAGCAGCCATCGCCTGTTTGAATATGCTTGTCCAACTTGGACTTCCTAAAGAAAATATCATTGTCTGTGATAGAACGGGTGTTGTCTATAAAGGTCGTAATGAGGGTATGGATCCAGAGAAAGAACGATTTGCTGTCGAGACATCTGCGCGGACTTTGGCTGATGCAATTAAGGGAGCGAATATTTTTCTTGGTCTTTCTGCGGCAGGAGCATTAAAGCCTGAAATGGTTGCGGATATGGCCGATGCGCCATTGATTATGGCTCTTGCCAATCCAACCCCTGAGATAATGCCTGCTGAGGCCTTAAAGGTAAAGCCGAATGCTATTGTTTGCACAGGGCGCTCTGATTTTCCCAATCAGGTCAATAATGTTCTTTGCTTTCCTTATATTTTTAGGGGAGCCTTAGATGTTGGAGCAACCGCCATCAATGAAGAAATGAAAATGGCGTGCGTCAGGGCGATTGCAGAATTAGCACGCAAAGAAGTCACTGCCGAAGTTGCCGCAATCTATGCTGATGAGAATTTGGAATTTGGCCCAAATTATATGATTCCAAAACCATTTGATCCAAGATTGATATTTGAATTACCTGTGGCTGTTGCAAAATCTGCAATGGATACGGGGGTTGCTACCCGCCCCATTACCGATTGGGATGCTTACAAAAATACATTGACCCAATTCTTTTATCGCTCTGACGCGGTTATGCGCCCGATGTTCTCTAAGGCGAAAACGAATCCCAAAAAGATTGTCTATTGCGAAGGTGAGGAAGAGCGAGTTTTGCGTGCTGTTCAAACCGTGGTTGATGAACAATTGGCAAAACCAGTTATTATCGGTCGTCGCCATGTTGTTGAAACTCGCTTGAAACGTATGCGTCTTCGAATGGAGATTGATAAAGATTTTGAATTGGTCGATCCTGAATCAGACAGACGATATACTGATTATTGGCAAAGTTACCACAAAATCATGGAACGAAATGGTGTGACTCCCGCCCATGCCAAAACAATTGTTAGAACAGACACCACTGTTATTGGTTCGCTTTTGGTGAGTAAAGGTGAAGCTGATGGCTTAATTTGTGGAGCGATTGGAGCATACCGCGAACACTTAATGACGATTATTGATGTCATCGGGCTTCAACCTGGTATTGAGGCCGCCGCAGCCATGCCATGTTTACTTCATCCAACACGGGGGCCAATCTTTATTTGTGATACCCATGTGAACCCAGACCCAACGGCCACACAAATTTCTGAAATGACATTGTTAGCCGCTGCGGAGATTCGAAAATTTGGCATTATCCCAAAAGTTGCTTTGATTTCGCATTCCAATTTTGGATCCCATCGTGGTGAGAGTGCCTTTAAAATGCGTGAAGCCTATTTTGATATTAAAACACGCGATCCGCATTTGGAAATTGACGGTGAAATGCATGCAGATGCTGCCCTTTCTGAGGAAATTCGTCAATTGGTGATGCCGCATTCAACCTTAAAAGGGTCTGCCAATTTATTGGTGATGCCGAATGTGGATGCTGCAAATATTACTTACAATGCTGTGAAAGTTCTGTCAGACTGCATTCCAATAGGACCTATTCTTCTTGGCTCTCGACATATTGCACAGATTGTAACCAACGCCGCGACCATTCGTGGTATTGTAAATGTCACTGCTGTCTCTACGGTTGGAGCGCAGGTCTTTTCCGAGGATACTGGTCATCAATTTATACTATAAATATATGAGATATTCTTTCGCCATATTTTTCTTTGGGCTGTTCTTTCTAAACATACAGTTGGGGCATGCTCAAAATGGCGAAGGGATTGATGTTTCAAAATGCCAAGCGCCGACAAAAGAGGAAGAGGAGTTTGAACCTTATCTCTGCACTCTAGATTTGCCAGCCATCCGTAAAATTCAAATTTTAAGGCGCATTGAAAATAAAAAAGACCCAAACTATAATCAAGAATATTGTATAGAATTTTTTAAAACAACTCCTAAAAACATTCAAAAATTTATTAGATTATCTAGTCGTATTAGTGAAAATGACCTTCACTACAAGATGGTAGAAACTTCTCCCTGTGGGCTTTTTGGTCAAGTCTATTTTATAGATGGGTCTTCTGCAGATTGGTATATTCAAAGTGATATTCGTCTTGGAAGGATTATTCCTCATAATCACGGCCCAACACAGTATTTTTATTGCCCTAAAGATTGTAGCTTTGTGCCTACATTTAAAGTTCAAGATAATAAATAGACTGGTTATAAATTTTCTATCTTTTTTAGTATTTTTGTAATAGAGGTTAATAAATTTCCACCTCTTACCCCTTAAAAGAGGAAATAATGACAGAAAATACATCTAATCCTGATATTGAAATTGAGGATGATGAATCTCTTGCAACAGATTATCTGGGGTTGCGAGATGTAGAAATTCGAGAATTATGTGACGCTCTTGAAGAAGAGAATATTGAGAAAGTTCATTATATACTTATCGACCTTAGTCCATCAGACAAGGCCGAATTGTTAGAAAAGGTCAATGCCGATCAACGCCGAGCCTTTATGATTGGGTTTGCTGCAGATTTCGAAGCAGAGTCTATTTCAAATCTACAAGAAGATGTTCGCCGTGAAGTTTTAGAAGATATGAACGCCGATCAAATTGCGCGGATTATCTCAGACCTTGAAAGTGATGATGCTCTTGATTTGATTGTTCCATTAGATGCAGAATTTCAACGCGAAATTATGCGCCGCCTATCTGCAAAAACTAGGATTGCAATTCAAGAGGGGCTTAATTTTCCTGAAAAATCTGCTGGTCGTTTAATGCAGCGAGAGTTTGTGGCTGTTCCTCAATTTTGGACTGTTGGTAAAACATTAGATTATATTCGCGCGGCGCAAGATACGCTACCTGAAGATTTCTATGACATTGTTATCATTGACCCATCATATCATGTTGTGGGGGAAATCCCTTTAAACCGTCTGGTCAGAGCCAGTCGCGCCGATAAAATTGATACACTCTCGCTCAAAGAAACACACCCCATTCCCGCAACCATGGATCAAGAAGAGGTCGCAACACTCTTTAGGAATGAAGGTCTGGCATCTGCCCCTGTTGTGGATGATGATGGGCGGTTGATTGGGATTATCACCTATGATGATATTATTTTTGTTATTGATGAAGAAGCCGAAGAAGATATTTTAAAATTGGCGGGGGTTAAACAAGATGATTTGTATTCACCTGCATTAAAAACGTCGGTCTCTCGTATTAAATGGCTCACCATAAATTTAATGACAGCATTTCTGGCGGCGTATGTTGTGTCTTTTTTTGAAGCAACCATTGAACAGATAGTCGCACTCGCCGTTCTAATGCCTATCGTTGCGGGGATGGGCGGTAATGCAGGCACACAGTCGATGACGGTGGCTGTTCGTGCATTGGCAACCAATGAATTATCAGGTGCCAATGCGTGGCGTGTTATTGGTAAAGAAACAATCGTTGGCTCACTCAACGGAATAGTCTTTGCGATTTTGATTAGTCTGGCCGCTGGTCTTTGGTTTCATTCAGTTGGCTTGGGTGCAGTCATTGGGTCGGCCATGCTTATCAATTTGATAGTTGCTGGATTTTTTGGCGCGGCCATTCCCGTGATACTCGACAAATTTGGAATCGATCCCGCTGTTGCCTCATCAGTTTTCCTGACAACCATGACTGATGTTATTGGCTTTTTTGCCTTTTTAGGATTGGCAACGATATTTCTTTTATAGTTTTTTATTTTTGTCATTACCTGAATTGCAAGAGAAATTCTAGGGGAATGACATATTTTGAAGTTAAATAAAATCTTTTACGCAAAGGGCGCAAAGGATAGAAAAGAATGCAAAGTTTATCCCTTATCGTCATTGCCCGAGCCAAGAGAAATAGGGCGAGTAATCCATGGGATGTGGCGAATAGGTGGGGGAACGTCATGCCGTCGAAGGGACGGGCATCCATTTTTTTAACCACCAAGTTAATAAGATACCAAGTAAGAAAATCTTTCTATTTTTTAAACGCCACGACGCCACGAACGCCAAGTTAGATTAGGCGAGGTAATCCAAAGTTTTAACAACGAAGTTCATAGAGGACACCGAGGGAAAGCACAGAGAATTTTTGTACCTTCCCAACCCCTTCCGTCATTACCCGCTTTATGCGGTTAATCCATGGGATGGGTTGGATGCGTTTTGAGTTTTGTGTGCGGCTTCTCTTATTCTTTTAAACTACAGAGAGTGCAGAGGACGCAGAGAAAGGCACAGAGTTTTATCTTATCTTATTTTCTCTTCGCCTGCGGGAGAGGGGATGTGAATAAAAAACTCTGCGTTCTCTGTAGTTTAAAAAGACTGGATCCCCGCCTTCGCGGGGATGACGGTTGTTTTTATATTTACCCCAAGGCCTTTTCGATGGCGGTTACGGCATCATTGGCGGCGGAGGCGTTGGTGCCGCCGGCTTGGGCCATGTCGGGGCGGCCGCCGCCACCGCTTCCGCCTAGGGCGGTTGCGCCGACTTTGACTAAGTCAACAGCGGAGATGCGAGAGGTGAGGTCGGCGGTGACGGCAACAACGAGGGAGGCTTTACCTTCGGCGGTGCTGATGAGGGCGATGACACCTGAGCCGATTTTGGCTTTGAGGTCATCGGCCATAGGTTTTAAATCTTTGGCAGGAACGTCTTCCAGCACACGCGAGATAAATTGGATTCCAGCGATGGTTTTTGTGGCGGGGGTTGCATCATTTGCGCCGCCTGTTGCCATTTTACGGCGGAGAGCCGTGAGTTCCTGTTCCAATTTTTTCTTTTCATCCATCAAAGATTTCACACGGTCCACGACCTCATGCGGGTTGGATTTTAAAAGGGATGCGGCCTCAAACAATTTGGTTTCTTGGTCTTCCAAATAAGCAAGAGCGGTTGCCCCTGCCACCGCCTCAACACGGCGTATGCCAGAGCCGACAGCCGATTCTGAGACGATTTTAAAGAGACCAATTTCGCCCGTGCGTTTAACGTGCGTTCCGCCACAGAGTTCAACCGAAAATGGAATTTTTCCAGTCGTATTCGGGCGACCCATGGACACAACGCGCACTTCGTCATCATATTTTTCACCGAATAAAGCGCGCGCGCCAGAGGCACGGGCGGTATCCAAATCCAAAAGACGTGTTGTAACTTCGGTATTGGCCCAGATTTCGGCATTGACCATTGTTTCCACTTTTTGTAATTGCTCTTTGGTGACCCCTGAAGGATGAGACACGTCAAACCGTGTCCTGTCTTCGGATTGGAGTGAGCCTTTTTGAGCGATATGATCGCCCAAAGTTTGGCGGAGTGCTTCGTGCAGCAGATGTGTGACAGAATGGTGGGCTTTGATTTTTGCACGGCGTGCAGTATCAACTTTTGCTTCTACACCCTTACCAACATCGAATTGACCAGACTCCACCTTGCCCACATGAACGTAGAGCTTGCCCAATTTTTTGGCGGTGTCGGTGACAGTAAAGACAGACGTGTCATTTACAAGTGTTCCTGTATCGCCAACCTGCCCGCCTGATTCCGCATAGAACGGTGTTTGGTTGAGGAGGATAAAAACTGTATCACCCGCAACAGCAGATTGAGCCAATTTACCGTCTTTGATAATCGCCACAATTTGACCTTCGCTGTGGTCTTTATCATAGCCCAAAAATTCAGAGGCTCCTTTGGACTCGGACAATTCAAACCAGATGGATTCAGTTGCTGTATCGCCCGACCCTGTCCATGCTTTGCGGGCATCGGATTTTTGTTTGTCCATACAGGTTTTGAAACCGTCTGTATCAACTCCAATATTCCGTTCACGCAAAGCGTCTTGAGTCAGGTCAAGCGGGAAGCCATAAGTGTCATAGAGTTTAAACGCCACATCACCCGCCAAAGTTTGGCCATCACCAAGTTTGGATGTTTCTTCGTCCAACAATTTCAAACCACGGTCGAGCGTTTGTTTGAATTTAGTTTCTTCTGTCCGTAGGGTTTCAGAAATGAGTGATTGTGCTGAATAGAGTTCAGGATAAGCTTCGCCCATCACGGATTGAAGTGTTGGGAATAATTTAACAAGGAGTGGGTCACGCGCACCCAATAAATGGGCATGGCGCATTCCACGGCGCATGATACGACGAAGAACATACCCACGACCTTCATTCGATGGCATGACTCCGTCAGCAATCAGGAAGGCCGCCGCGCGGAGGTGGTCAGCAATCACGCGGTGCGAGGCAACTTGGTCGCCGTCAGGGGCAACGCCCGTTAAATCGGCAGAATGTTTAATAATCGCTTGGAAAATATCGATGTCATAGTTGTTATGTTTGCCTTGCAAGACGTTCGCCACACGTTCCAGACCCATGCCTGTATCAATTGATGGTTTTGGCAACGGCACGCGTGAGCCATCAGCCATTTGTTCAAATTGCATAAACACCAGATTCCAGATTTCAATAAATCTATCGCCGTCTTGGTCGGGAGACCCCGGTGGACCCCCAAAAATTTTATCGCCATGGTCAAAGAATATTTCAGAGCAAGGCCCGCATGGCCCCGTATCACCCATCATCCAAAAATTATCCATGGTATTGATACGAATAATTTTACTATCCGAAAATCCTGTGACTTTTTTCCAAATGTTTGCGGCCTCATCATCATCATGATAGACAGTGACACAAAGTTTATCAGCAGGAAGCCCCATAACCTTAGTTACAACATCCCATGCGAAGGGAATCGCATCAGCTTTGAAATAATCGCCGAAGGAGAAATTACCGAGCATCTCAAAAAATGTATGATGGCGGGCGGTGTAACCAACATTATCAAGGTCGTTATGTTTACCACCCGCACGAACAGATTTTTGTGCCGAGGTTGCACGCGTATAGGGGCGTTTTTCTTTGCCTGTAAATACGTCTTTGAATTGCACCATGCCCGAATTAACAAACATCAGTGTCGGGTCGTTATGAGGCACGAGCGAGCTGGACGGAACAATAGTATGTCCTTGCTTTTCAAAATAGCCCAAAAAATCGGTACGAATATCTTTGACGGTTTTCATCATTTTATTATTCTTTCGTTAGTTGAAGGAAAAATTGTAGTTGAATTAGTGTTGTTTTTCAAAGGGTAAAGCATTGGTATTGGGGAAGAATAAATAAATCTTGACTATTTTTAGGCCGTAAATTATTCATAACACATGGAAAATTCTTTAAAACTTAATTTTAAACAAATCTTAAGTTCAGATATTTGTAAAATTATTGCTTTGCAACTTCTTGCTGGCACTCAATTTGACACTCGTCTTGGTCAATCATCCCCCATTATCACTGAACAAGATATTGATGAAAATAGGGCATCATGGACAAGCCAATTTAATAAATGCGTTGCTAATGGCACACGTGACCCATTTGCATTGGCGGTCAAAGTAACAGCTGCTGAAAGCAATCATGAACAAGATCAAATTTTAGGGACGGTCTTTGCTATTTCCACAGGTCGTGCCGATAATAAAATTGCTCGTATTGAAGCTTTGGCTGTCCATCCTGATTTTATGCGGAGAGGAGTGGGGGCACAATTATTAGACTATGCTGGAACAGAGTTGGCGAGGCGTGGGGCTAAGAGGTTAGAATTATTTGCCAGTTCAACCAATTATTCACTGCATCAATTTTATCAGTCACAGGGTTGGTATAGAAATAATGGAGTATACGAAGGAATTGCTGTTGATCCTAATTTAGTCTTTTATACAAAAGCTGTTCCTTTTACTGCGCCTTAATAAAATCCTGCTTATAAACATACTATATTGCGTGGAATGAAATGACGAAGCAATTCAGATTGCTTGTTTCACAATAAATTTAAGCCACGGCTTTTTTCTTAGAATTTTCAATCATTTCAATAAATCGCCCGAACAGATAATGACTATCCTCTGGGCCTGGGGAGGCTTCGGGGTGGTATTGGACACTGAAGGCAGGCTTGTCTTTGGCACGAAGACCTTCGTTTGTTTTATCGAAGAGGCTGATATGTGTAACCTCAACATTGGGTGGGAAAGTATCGGGTAGAACTTGGAACCCATGATTTTGTGACGTGATTTCAACGCGACCTGTTTGTAAATCTTGAACAGGGTGATTGGCTCCGCGATGTCCTAAATTCATCTTGGCTGTTTTTCCGCCAAGAGCTAATGCTAATATTTGATGGCCTAAGCAAATTCCAAAAATAGGCATATTTTTTTCAAGCAATTTTTTAATTGTTGGCACAGCATAAACACCTGTTGCAGCAGGGTCACCTGGGCCATTAGATAAAAATACGCCATCAGGGTTGAGTGATAAAATTTCATCAGCCGATGTGGTGGCAGGAACCACAGTGACGCGACACCCTGATGAGGCTAGGCAACGTAGAATGTTGCGTTTAGCACCATAATCAACAGCCACCACATGAAGTGATGAGGCCGTCTGCTTGCCGTACCCCGAACCCAATGCCCACAGGGTTTCATCCCATGAATATGTCTCTGTACAGGATACGTCTTTTGCTAAATCAAGGCCATCAAGCCCAGACCAATCGGAGGCTTGTTTTTGGAGTGAGGTCACATCAAATTTACCGTCCTGACGATAGGCAATTACTCCGTTCGGTGCGCCGTTATCACGAATAGATTTTGTTAATGCGCGGGTATCGATACCAGATATCCCAGTTAAATGATGTGACTTTAGCCATGCATCCAAATGTTGAGTACTTCTAAAATTTGAGGGATCGGTTATATCCTCACGGACAATTAAACCACGGGCGGCAGGATTGATGCTTTCAATATCTTCGGGGTTTGTGCCGACATTACCAATATGGGGAAACGTAAAGGTGATAATTTGGCCTGCATAAGAGGGGTCTGTCAAAATTTCTTGGTAGCCTGTCATCGACGTATTAAAACAGACCTCGCCAACGGATTGTCCCTCTGCCCCAAATCCACGCCCCCAAAAAACAGAGCCATCGGCCAAGACAATTATGCCTGTTGCGCCATTTGGCTGTTTGGGTATGGAGGAGGGGGATTTTGAAAACATATCTCTAGTTCCTTGTAATTTTATAAGTGAGGCACTAGAAAGGGATTCTATAGGCAAAAAGCATAAGCAAAACAAGCAAAAAGTGAAAAATATATATATTTGAGTAAAAAATGACAAAAATCGAATTCCCAAGACGACCAGTTGCTTTTCTGTCTTATTTTTTGAAGACGTTAACGGCTTGGCAAAAAACAGCAATTTTTCTTCTTGTTTTGATTACGGCAGCCGTTGTCTCCTCAAACTTTGTAATGATGTATGGGTTTAAATTACTAATCGATGGAATACCAAAGGCTGATCCTAATCATTTGTGGGTCAATTTATCATGGCCATTTTGGATTATTGTTTTTTGTTGTTTGTTTCATACCATCTTTTTTCGGGTTCGGGATGTTGTTGGGATGTATTCAACCCCTTATGTAATGAATTCACTTCGTGAAATGCTAATGAATAATATCACTCGTCATTCACATGATTATTTTCACAACCGATTTTCTGGTGAGTTGACTAATAAAGTCAATAACATTTTGACCACCTATCATAACCTTTTGTGGGAAAGGGTATTACACGGATTTATTCCAAATATCTCTGCAATTGTATCGTCATTTATTTTGCTATTATTTGTTGATGTCTCTTTGGCATTTATGTTTCTTTTTATTGTTATGATGATGTTGCTGTCTGTCTATTTTTTGGGAGGCTATTTGGGAAGATCATCTGCGAATATGGCAGACCGAGAGGCGGATATTTCGGGGCAATTAGTTGATACTTTAACAAATATTGCGAGTGTTAAAAACTTTTCTCAGCAATCCCATGAAATAAAATTACTTCAAAAATATCAAATTCCCTTCGTCTCTGCTTATCAAAGATTTGTAAAATGGGAAATTATTTTCTGGGGCGTTTTTGATATTTTTATTTGCACCTTGGTCATAGGAGCTGTTTGGTATCTGATTGAAAATTATTCTAAGGGGCATTTGACGACTGGAGATATGACTGTTGCAATATTAATTGCTTGGGACATTTGGTATCGTTTGTCAAATCTGTCTTGGAATCTTGTTGCATTATCAGGAGATCTTGGAAAAATGTCGAGTGCGCTCAATGAATTTGTGCGTCCTGTGAGTGTTGAAGATATAGAAAGCGCACCTGTCTTTGCGCCAAAAGATGGAAAAATAAATTTTTCAAAAATGTCATTTCATTATGATTCTGGACATCGCGTTTTTACAGATTTTAATCTGATTATCCCGTCGTCTCAGAAAGTAGGAATAGTTGGTCTGTCTGGCGCGGGTAAGACAACATTGTGTCAATTATTATTAAGAAATTACGATATTCAAGGCGGTAATATTATTATTGCGGGACAGAATATTGCCGAAGTGACCCAAGAAAGCTTGCGTAAAAGCATCGCTGTTATCCCGCAAGACCCAACATTATTTCATCGTTCACTCTATGAGAATATTTTGTACGGAAATCCGAATGCCAGTAAAGAGGACGTTATGGAGGCATCAAAGGCGGCACAAGCCCATGATTTTATTTTAGAAACCCCAGAGGGATATGAAACAACCGTTGGCGAGCGTGGGGTTAAATTATCTGGCGGCCAGCGGCAACGCATTGCGATTGCAAGAGCCATTTTAAAAAACGCCCCGATTTTGATTTTGGATGAGGCAACATCGGCACTTGATTCAGATACTGAACGCCTTATTCAATCGGCATTAAATTCAGCTATGGAAGGACGTACAACCATTGTCATTGCCCATCGTTTATCAACCCTTGCCCATTTAGACCGTATTATTGTGATGAAAGATGGCATGATAATCGAAGACGGGAATTTAGAAAGTCTGATTGCAGCAGGCGGTCATTTTGCCTATCTGTGGAATCTTCAGGCGGGTGGGTTTTTGCCTGATAAAATTTAATATTTTGGAATATAAGAGGGTTATTTTTCATCAGCATGTCATTTCATTCCTTCAATAGCGAAATGTAGTCTGGAAATGATGAGGATTCGCGGGAGGGTTAATGCATTTCCCATGATTTTTGGTTAAGGTCTTAATTAGTTTGTTTGTCGATTTTGTAAGATTTTTTAGGCGCTGATTTAACTGACGCAGAAAAATTTTATGTGTACGGAAATAGGACAGTAATTTTTTTGCCCCATGACTGCGCCCCCCATGTTTTAAGGCATTCAAGGATACGCATTTTTTACCTTCAGCCGTGCGCGGCCCCGTGGATTTTGACCAGGGTGACCATGCGCGTATTTTTGAGCGCATCATTTCACTATGTTTTGCCTTTGCTTCGTCTGTCCAGAGTCTCAATTGATAATCCTGCTTTCTATTTTTGTTTACTCTGTTGAAGTATTTTTTCTGCCAGATCCATTTTTTTCCGAAGACCGTTGGCCTTTTGAAGCGCTAAGTATGTTGCGCGATACAAAGCAATTGATTTAAAAGCGTATTCTATGCTGGTAGGGAGAAATGCATTTTTATCATCTTCAATAATTTTTTTGAATTCTGAGTATTGAGAATGTAAAAAATCGCAATGGGATAACAGATGGTTATCCAATCTACGCTCGGTCTCTGCCGCCAACAGGCAAGTTATTTCGCCATCTTGCATATGAGGAGGGAGGGAGATTAAAAGGGGTGATATGTTCGGCATATTATCGCCTGTTTTGGTGTTTTCTGTCATGCCATGTCTCCTTTAGGTTTAGCGTTATCTTACAGACTCATGATAATAGGACATAATTCCTAAATAGTCAAGGCTAATTTATCTAAAAACAAAAAACTTGGTGTCTGGAAGCCTTGATGGTAAAAGAAATTATTCAACATATAAGGAAAAAAGTCATGTCAGAAATACGCACAACACTTACGAATTCTATGAAAGACGCGATGCGCGCCAAGGATGAATTGACGCTGAATACCGTGCGGATGATTATATCAAAAATGAAGGCCGAGGATATTGAGGCGCGACCCAAAGGAAATATGGACGGTATTGCTGACGGGGAAATTTTATCGTTGATGCAAAATATGGTGAAGCAACGTCAAGAATCATCAAAAATGTATCGTGATGGCCATCGTCCTGAATTAGCAGATAAGGAAGATGCCGAAATAAAAATAATTGAGAAATTCCTGCCTGCACAAATGTCAGACTCTGATGTTGAGCAAGCCGTTATTGGTCTTATATCATCCGTTGGTGCATCAGGCATTAAGGATATGGGTAAGGTGATGGCCGAATTGAAATCAAAATATGCAGGCCAACTTGACATGGGCAAAGCGGGTGCTGTTGTGAAACAAAAATTGGCGAGCTAGTTTTTTCATGACAAATTTAAGCGTTAATTTGAATAAAGTTGCATTGCTTCGAAACCAGCGGGATTGTGGTTACCCATCCGTCATGGGGACTGCAAAGATTGTGATTGCGGCGGGGGCGAACGGAATTACCGTTCATCCGCGTCCCGATGAACGCCATGTGCGTAAATCGGATGTTTATGAATTAGCGACTTATTTAGAAACGCGTCCTGACATTGAATTTAATATTGAAGGATACCCCACTCATGATTTTTTAGAGATGGTGTGCAATGTCAGATGTCATCAAGTAACTTTGGTTCCAGATGCACCAGACCAAAAAACATCAGATCACGGATGGGATATTTTAAAACATAAAAACTTCTTGAGGGATATTGTAGGACGTATCAATCAAGCAGGTAAGCGGGTATCCCTTTTTATTGACCCAGAACCAGAAATGGCAAAATTAGCGGCTGAAATTGGGGCAGGGCGTGTTGAATTATATACAGGGCCTTATTTTGAGAAAACAATTCACCTCTCACAATATAAGATAACTGCCGATGCAGCGATTGCGGCAGGGTTGGGTGTGAATGCAGGGCATGATTTAAATCTTGATAATTTAGAGCAATTTGCCCATGCCATTCCCGAATGCGCCGAAGTATCCATTGGCCACGCCATTACATCCGATGCCTTATTGATGGGGTGGGAATTGGCAGTTAAGGCATATCTTAAGGCACTGCAATAATTTTCTTTAGTAATTTAAGGATATAATTCTTCTTTATTCCATTCACCAAGATCATTCTTAAGGTAGCGAATGCGAGTATGAAGACGATGGGCTTCCTCTTGCCAAAATTCAATAGACATTGGGTTTATCCTGTATCCTCCCCAATGCGGAGGGCGAGGAGGATTATCTCCGAATTTCATCTCACTCTCACTCACTCTATCAATTAAATTTTGACGCGTGTCTAGAATTTGTGATTGAAGAGATGCCCATGCTCCAATTTTATTTCCCAAAGGGCGCGATGCATAATATTCATCTGATTCACTATCAGACACCATTTCAACAGTGCCACGAATTCGGATTTGACGTTTTAATGTTTTCCAATGAAAATTGAGAGCGGCTTTGGCAGAGAATTGTAATTCCTGTCCTTTTTGACTGGTACGATTGGTAAAGAAACAAAAACCCCGTTCATCAATTCGTCTTACCAATATTACTCTCGCATTGGGGAAACCGTTTTTATCAAGTGTGGCAAGGCAAGCCGCATCGGGATCGGAAGGCTCTGACTTTTTAGCATCCCCCATCCAAATATGGAAAAAAGAAAAAGGGTCTTTTGGAGTGGAAATAGTTTGATTCATTTTCTTTATACTCAAAAAATTGAAAAATAGATTTCATTTATGGGGGTTTTTTCTATATGTTATCGTTATCAGTACAGGCTTTAAATTTAAAGCTCAATTTTTTAAAAAGGAATATGGACACATGAAAACAAAATTTTTGGCTCTTGTCGCGGTATCAGCATTGTCACTCGCAGCCTGTACGCAAGGTGTAGGTCTCAATCAAGGCAATACAACGGGCATGGGCAATAAGCAGATGATTGGTGGTGCAACAGGCGCTATTCTTGGTGGTGTTTTGGGATCTAAGCTTGGTAAAGGCTCAGGACAACTTGTTGGTGTTGGTGTTGGTGCTTTACTTGGAACCCTTCTTGGAAGTGAGTTGGGAGCGTCGTTGGACAAAGCTGACTTAGCATATGCTCAACAGGCAACAAACCGTGCTTATACTGCTCCTGTCGGGCAGGCCATTAGCTGGAATAACCCTGATTCAGGAAATTCTGGAACAATCACACCAACACGTGAGGGTGTATCCAATACATCTGGTCGGTCATGTCGTGAATACACACAAACAATTTATGTCGGTGGAAAACAACAGACAGCCGTTGGTCAAGCATGTAAAAACAGTGACGGCACTTGGACTGTTATGAACTAATTTTTTAAGATAAATTTTCTGAAAAGGGCCGATTATTTATCGGCCTTTTTTATTTCTAATTTTCAGTTTCAAACATAAAGGCTTGAGCTGTTTTATTCGCATTATTTATGGTTGTGTGCGGCAATACTGGAGAATAGGCTTTTAGGTCTTTTTTGACAGCAAGAGGAGCTTGGGATAATTCTATTTTATGAGCTTGAAGAGGTGCCTCAGATGGTTCAATTTTTTTTATTTCTGGAGCAGTGATTTGAAGTGAATCTAAAATAAACTTAGCTTCAGGAAATTGAGATATCCACTCTGCCAAATCTATCATAGAAAATTTATTATTATTTCTTTGTTGTTCGATAACATAGTGGGAAACTTGACGTAGAACGGTCCAATTTGATTGTAAATGGACTGATTGGAATTCTAGTCTTGCGGCCTGAATTGCTGGAATATCTCTTTCTTTTGCTCCAATAAATGCTTTGGAGGCTGCGTGCAATGCATGCGCACACCAGCCAAGAGATTTACCCTTGAGGAGAGCCTCATTCTGGTTGTTTGCAACGCGAAGAAGAGGAAGGTGACTATCTGCTTCTGATGCATGAATAAGAATCATTTCAAAATTATCTTCTACGGCTCGTGTATGTCGAATTTCGTTAATTTCTTTTGCAATAAAAGGATTATACCCAAACGGCAAATGTGATTCCTCAACAGGAGCAATATTTGTCATTTCAGACACCATGTGACCGATTGCTTTTATGAACGGACTGTCTGACGTATGCACAGCAGCTCCTAGAATTTGACTTGGTGTAAAACCACTCCATGCCATAATTTGGCTTGAATAGGCAAAAGATGACCATGATTGAATATCCTTTTGTTCAAAACAGGATGTAATTTTCTCTGCCAATTGATATTGTAAGATTATGGGAGATGAATTATTTTTTACGTAAGTCGAATTGATTTGCTTTTCCAATGTATAATTCACAACATCATAAGCGATAGGAAATGGAAATTGTTCAGGAGCAAATCGCGATTGAGCAGTTAATGTAAGGAGGGCATATTTCCTTGCAAGGCGGAGAGCTGAATCGTATTGGCCATCTTTGGTTATTTGTAAGACTGCAAATATATCTGATTTTAAGTTTAATCGGCTAGCAGCAATTTCACTAGGCGTTTGCTGGAAAAAAATACCTTCTTTTAAAAGGGGCCTTTTTATCAAATTAGAATAAGTTTCAAGGAAGAAAGACATTTGAAAGTAAATATCCTTCATGCCTTCTGAGTAATCAGAAAAATAAGATGTATCAATCGCGATAAATGATAAAACTTTCAGTCTTGTCTGAAAACTAAAGACGATACTTTCTCGTCCATAGGATAAACCCAGAAATGAGGATTTATCTTGGCTTGTTATCCATGGTTTTATGAGTTTAAACGAATTGTTTGACGCGGGGTGATCGCTTGTCTTCGATAGCATAGAGGAGGCTTCATCTTGTCTTTTGGTTTTATCTGATATCAAAAAATACAAATTAAGGTCAGGAAAGAGCATGTGAATATTTGCCGAAATATTCGCGCAATCCTCTCTAAGTGTCTCGACGTCTTCATCTATCATAGAAAAGGAGTGTAGCAGTCAATTGTTAATATAATATGTAATTTATCTTTGTTTTGAAGCTTCTGTATAGACGTTTTTGTTGGAATGTGTAGGATGTAAAATACAAGATAAAATTATTAACATAATATAAATATTTAGGATAAAGATAAAGGTTTATGATGACTCTCTCAAATTTAATGGCAGGCAAAAAAGGTTTGATAATGGGGGTTGCTAATGACCGTTCTATTGCATGGGGGATAGCAAAGACTGCCCATGCTCATGGAGCAGAACTAGCATTCACTTACCAAGGCGAAGCTTTGGAAAAACGGGTACGCCCATTAGCTGCAGAAGTTGGTTCAACTATTATTCTTCCATGTGATGTCACCGATGAGACAAGTGTTGAAGCGACATTCAAAGAAATTGAATCAAAATGGGGAAAATTAGATTTCGTTGTTCACGCAATTGCTTTCTCAGACAAGGCAGAGCTTGACGGTTTATATTTGAACACAAGTCGTGCCAATTTTCTAAAGACCATGGATATCTCAGTCTATTCATTTACGTCCGTTGCACAAAAAGCTGTGCCGTTGATGAGTGAAGGGGGTTCTCTGTTAACGCTCACCTATTATGGGGCTGAACGTGTTATGCCACATTATAACGTTATGGGTGTGGCCAAGGCGGCGTTAGAAGCATCTGTTCGTTATTTGGCAACTGATTTGGGAGGTAAGGGTATTCGTGTGAATGCTATTTCTGCGGGCCCCATCAAAACCCTTGCGGCCTCTGGCATTGGCGATTTCCGTTACATCTTGAAATGGAATGAACTTAATTCACCGCTAAAGCGTAATGTCACAATTGAAGATGTTGGAAATTCAGGGTTATATTTATTAAGCGACCTTGGCGCTGGGGTCACTGGTGAAGTACTTCACGTTGATGCGGGGTATCATACTGTTGGCATGGTCTCTATTGATAGTGCGGCAGAAACTGCAGAACTTCTTCAAGGTATTGCAATCAAAAAAGATAATGGGGCGGCGGCATAATTTTTTATATTTAACAAATTAAGAGTTATTATTAATAAAGAATGTATAAATTAGAGGGCCTACAGGGACTATACTATGTCCAGAATAAAAACCAAATGAACCAATTTAGGATCGTTATGGTGATTGTGTCTTTTTTTTGTGCTTATACTGCTTATTATTATCAGGCTCCTACTCCGTTTGTAATTTTATTGGGTGGGTTTTTCCTGCTCCCTGCAATTCTTATTCGTAAATTATCTCAGGATGCTAAGAATGCGACAGATGCCTATGAGGCGGGTATTAAAAAAACTGCAAAAGTTTTGTGGGAAGTGCAGCGCTATGATAACTCAACTACTTTGAGAGCTTGGCTGGAAATAGAGGGGCAAGAAATAAAGCGGTATGTAGAAGTTGGTCGTGGTGGAGACAACATTAATGACTTAATTGATAATGATGAATTGAATAAGCCACAATCAGAAGTTATTGTCTGGCTACATCCTAGAACAGAGGCTCCTAATCTAATGATGTATCAGAACAAAATTTTTCCAATAATATTATCAACGCCAAAATAGGCAATGAAAACAAAATGATCTGGTTCAAACCCTATTCTTTAGAAATGCTCGAAGGCCTGCGAAATGCCAATATGGGACAGCATATTGGGTTTAAATTTAGATTGGATTTATAAATGATTAAGCAGCCTGTTTTCTTTATTGCGCTATTTTCCTCTTTAATTGCAGCCTATTTTATCATAATCTCTTTTATATCATGGGGACAGTGTGTTGCAGGGGGAGGAGGGTTAAATGTAAATCCGCCATCTTCTATTTCTTATTTCCAAGGGGCTATCATTGAATACAATATTTACCAGTGGGGAGCTTTACATTGTTTGCCTAAAAAGCAGAGCCAAGTGAAACAAGATATGTCGTGTCACTTCAAGAAAGATACAGAAACTAATTGGACAACGACAAAACCTGAGCTATTGAGAGAATATATTGAAATGGGCGATGGTGATGCTGCAACTGTAAGAGCGATATATGCTTGCAAGATACCAGCTTTTCAAGACGATAAAAAATCGAAGGCGATTGAATATTATTTTGAGCATCGATATGAGAGCAATAGTAACGTTGTAACCACTAAAATAGATAAAATTCCTTTTGTAAATCCATGGTAGAAAAATGATCTGGTTTAAGCCCTATTCTTTAGAAATGCTCGAAGGCCTGCGAAATGCCAATATGGGACAGCATATTGGGTTTGAATTTACTGAAATTGGCGATGAATTTCTGCGCGGAAAGATTCCCGTTGATTATCGGACAACGCAACCTTTTGGAATCTTGCACGGCGGGGCAAATTGTGTTCTGTCGGAAACATTGGGCAGTGTTGCCGCGTGGATGGCGATTGACTCGAATTTATATCGTGCGGTGGGGTTGGAAATCAATTGCAACCATATCCGCGCAGTCACCGAAGGAAATGTGATTGGAACGTGTACAGCGTTGCATTTGGGGCGACGCACCCAAGTCTGGCAGACAGATATTACCGAAGAAGCCACAGGAAAACGCGTGGCGATTTCAAGATTAACCGTGGCGATAATCGACCAAGGAGCATTGTCCACCCAGAAACATCATATCAATTTACAGTAGGTAAGGTCTAAAACTATGGCGGGGAATCGTTTCGGAACATTATTTCAGTATCAAACATGGGGGGAAAGTCATGGACCCGCCATTGGTGTTGTGGTGGATGGGGTACCACCTCGGATTCCGTTGAATGAAGATGATATTCAAATATTTTTAGATAAGCGGAAACCTGGGCAATCGAAATTTACGACACAACGTCAGGAAGATGACAAAGTTAAAATTCTCTCAGGCGTATTTGAAGGGATGACAACGGGAACGCCGATTTCATTGATGATTGAAAATACCGACCAAAAATCAAAAGATTACGGCGATATCAAAGATAAATTTCGTCCCGGTCATGCCGATTTCACCTATGACGCTAAATACGGCATTCGTGATTATCGTGGTGGTGGGCGTTCATCCGCACGTGAGACGGCATCACGAGTTGCGGCGGGGGCGATTGCTCGCAAAATTTTGCGAGAGCAATTAGGCAGTGATATTTTTATCAAGGCGGGTGTTGTTCAAATGGGCGAACATCTTATCAATCGTGCCAATTGGAATTGGCAAGAGGTTGATAACAACCCTTTCTTTTGCCCCGATGCATCGATCATTCCAGCATGGGAAGAAATTATTACTCAGAAACGCAAAGATGGGTCGAGTTTAGGAGCGGTTGTTGAATGTGTTGCCTCTGGTTTTCCTGCGGGGCTGGGTGCGCCCGTCTATGATAAATTGGATGCGGATTTAGCCAAGGCCATGATATCCATCAACGCGACCAAAGGATTTGAGATAGGTGACGGGTTTAAAACAGTTGAATATGGTGGCGAACAAAATGCAGATGAAATTCGGATGGGTTTGAGTGGAAAGCCTGTCTTCCAATCTAACCATGCAGGGGGGATTTTAGGCGGTATTTCAACGGGGCAAGATATTGTCGTTCGTGTTGCTTTTAAGCCAACCAGTTCAATTTTAACTCCTGTCCTGACCATTGATAAACATGGCCAAGAGACAGATATAATTACCAAAGGTCGCCACGACCCCTGCGTTGGGTTGCGTGGCACACCCGTGGTTGAAGCCATGATGGCGTGCGTATTGGTTGACCATTGGTTACGTCACAAGGCACAGTGTCTTTAGAGTTTAGAAAGAAAATATAATGTCCAATCAAAACTGGCTTCGTGGTCGAACACTTATTTATAATGTGCCAACACCAAATTCTGAGACACCCACAACAAAGAAATTTTCTTTTCTTTCGATTCCAAAATTTATTTTTTGGTTGATGTGGAAAATTGTCAAAGTTATTGCCCTTATCATTGGGTTTTTGGTTTTGACTTTCTCAATCATAGGAATTTGGGCAGCGGTCAAATATACAAAAGATTCTGCCCCTGTTATTCCTGATTCGATGGTGATGACCTTAACTTTAGATAAAGATTATCCCGAGACAACGGGGATGAGTCAGTTATTATCACTTATCCAAATGGATAAAGCCCCCACAACTTTGAGCGATGTTGTTGACTCGATTGATAGAGCATCAAAAGATAGTCGCGTTAAAGTTTTAGCAGTTAAGGCCAATGGCGGCGGATATAACTTAACTCAGTTACAATCTATTCGTGATGCTGTTTTAAGATTTAAGGCCAGTGGCAAAAAGTCAGTTATATTTTCTGAATCTTATGGGGAAGGTGGATATGGATTGGGATTATATTACCTTGCCACAGCCTTTGACGAGATATGGATGCAGCCCGTTGGCAATGTGGCAATTGGTGGTATCAATATGCAGATTCCATTTTTTAAAAGCATCATGGATAAATATGGTGTTGAGGCACAATTTTTTCAACGTAAAGAATTTAAAAATGCAATGGAACATATGACATCAAATCAAATGAGTTCCGCAAGCCGCCTATCGATGGAATCATTGATTGGAGATTTAGCTGTTCAATTGGTTGACCCCATCAAAGCATCACGCCCGAAAATTTCAAAATCTTTTGATGAATTATTAAACCTTGGTCTATTGACAGATAGAGCCGCATTAGAAAGCGGTCTGATTGACAAGTTAAATTATGAAGATGTGATGATTGGTGCCATCCGTAAAAAATATGCAGGCATTCAATTTGTTAGCCTTCAAAAATACAATGCTGTATTCAGGAAAAAGCAATTTGAACATAGTATTTTGGATTCCCATTACGAAGCAAATATAGCGGTTATCCCAATTGAAGGGATGATTATGAGTGGATCATCAAAATCATCACCGTTTGGTATGGGAGATAAATTTGCAGGCGCCGATGATATTGTCGCAGCGATTGAAGAAGCGGGACAAGATAGGAATATTCAAACAATTATTCTTCGTATCAATAGCCCCGGTGGAAGCCCCACGGCATCAGAGACTATTCATCGTTCAGTTGTATGGGCGCGAGATACCATGAAAAAGAAGATTATTGTATCAATGGGAAGTGTTGCAGCGTCTGGAGGATATTGGGTTGCAACACCTTCTGATAAAATTTATGCGATGAATTCAACCCTGACTGGATCAATTGGAGTTGTTGGCGGTAAAATTAATTTACAAGGGCTTTGGAATAAATTGGATTTAAAATGGGATGGCGTAGCCTATGGTGAAAATTCTGGAATGTTTTCATTGAATACGCCCTTCACACCATCCGAACAGAAACAATTTGAAGCCACAATTGATAATGTATATGAATATTTTATCAAGCGAGTGGCCGACGGGCGTAAGTTAAAGCCTGCCCAAGTTGAACAAATTGCAAAAGGTCGCGCCTACACAGGACGACAAGCGTTAGATTTGGGATTGGTTGATGATATCGGAGGCATGGATAAAGTGTTGGATGATTTGGCAAAAGTGCAAGGGTTAAAATCACGTGATGATTTAAAATTAGTATATTTGCCAATGACCGATGACCCTATGGAATTACTGATGATGATGTTATCTGAACGGGTAGGAATATCGCCTGCTATTGAGAAAATATCAGCAAGCCTTTCTCCATTTTTAGGCCCATTTTCGGCGATGAGGTCAGGTGCACCAACTCGCCTTACATATGACGGTTATGGTCAATTGAATCAATAACGACTCTCTTGTACCTTAACAGGGCCTATATCTTTAAATAGATTGTAAACTTGACGATATATTTCCTGTTTAAAGGGGACAACCAAGGAAATCGTGTCTTTCAATGAAACCCATTGCCATCTATCAAATTCTTGGGGTAGGTGTAAATCGAGTTTGATAGCATTGTCTTCGCCCATAAACCTCATGGCGACCCACGTTTGTTCCTGACCACGATACTGTCCTCCCCAATGCTTCATTGATAAGTCTATTGGAACGTCATAGCGAAGTTTATCAGGCGCAACCTTGATAATTTGGGCATGAAGAACACCTGTTTCTTCGGCCAGTTCGCGATGGGCTGCGGCTAAAATATCTTCGTTTTCATCAATTCCACCTTGAGGCATTTGCCATCCGCCAGGGGCATCAATACGTTCACCCACAAATACGTGGCCATGTTTATTAAAGAGAGCGATACCAACGCAAGATCTGTAGGGCAGCTTATCTTTATCAAAATTCGTTTCAAGGTTCATTCTTTAAGAACATCCGCTTGAGGAACATTTGGCGACTTAAATTTATTCAGAAGCGCAGTATAAGAAAGAGGCGTAAGTTGAATATTTTTAGCATCAAGACTTTTTTCCCATTCTGATATCATAGAAAATATAATCGGCGATGGTCTAAAAACGGCTATGGCTTGACCACGGGTCAGAGCGATTTTTTCGGCCTTTGCCAATGCGTCTTGAATATCTTGTTTATTTGGAGAATTATCAATCCAGATATCACCTTGAGCAAAGATTGAATTATTTCTAGAGGCAGCATTCTTAATTTTTATATCTTCAGGATTCATTTGGGTAATCCCTAGACCTCGCCCACCGATTGAATTGATAATATTTTGGAGGTCTGTTGAGTTTTCATCAAAGGATGGGGCTGTGGTGAAAGCAACACCTGCATATCCAGTTGCTCGCCCCAGATTTGTATTCAACCTATCCATATTTTCTTGAAGTTTTAAACCCATCAATAATGTATCGGGGGCAAGGCCTGTCCGTGGTTCATTATTTTTTTGAACATCTTCTATGGGGATATTAAGCCATACTTCGTGTAATTTTTGGCGTGCCGTGGATATTTTTGATTGTAAATTATCTGCAAAAGGCGAAGCAACAAAGCTTATAAATGGGGGTAGGTCAGTAAGGCTTAATTCACTGTTTTTATCAGATAGCCCATAATCAACAAGGATGATAGATATAACAGCCTTTGTATTTGGATTTAATTTGAAAGGGGCTTTATAGGCATCCAGCGGTTTTAAATTATCCGATGGCCGAATGATGGGTAACGGCCCATATTTTGTTGTCTCAGATAATCCTGCAACAGAGTCTTCAATTGTTATTTCAGAAGGTTGAACGGGCTGTTCAACGCTTGGTTGCTCAACTTCTGCTGAAGGTTCAGGTGGTGTTTCAAGAATCTCATCTTTTTTAGCCTCAGGCGGTTCTAATGGAGTTTCTGAAATTTCATCTGGGGCTGTCTCAATTATTTCTTGAGGGAGAGGAGGAGGAGGAGGTGGCTCACTGACTTCTTTTTTCTCTTCAAGAGAAATGGAGGCCATTATTTTTCCCGTAAGTGGTTTATGTTCGCCTGTTGCAAACATCGCATTCTGAATAAAGAGATAGACAACAAATGCTAAAATCAGTGCTGCAAAAAAAGTTAGAAAGGGCTTGAAGGGAAAATACCCTTCAAGCTTACCTTGTATTTTTTTAAGCGCCTGTCGTGTCATAGATTATTGTTTTCCTGCTTTTATCAAGGATAAACCATGAAGAAGGTCCAAAGCACGAGCCAATTGATAATCTTGTTTAGCCAAATCTTTTTCAGCTTTATTTTTATCTTTGTCTTTGGACTCTGTTTTTCCTTTATCCGCATCTGGCGCTGGAGTTTCGACTTTTGCTGTATTCTCTGGGTTGCTGATAGCCCCTTTCAAATCAACTTCACCAATGCGCATTTCATCAATTTGTTCAATCTTTGCTGGTTCAACCAAAATATCCGGCTCAATCCCTTTGGCTTGGATGGAATGACCAGAAGGGGTAAAGTATCTGGCTGTTGTCAGACGCATCGCACCGCCGCCCGGTGTTGGGATAACAGTTTGAACGGATCCTTTGCCAAATGTTTTAGTCCCCATCAAGACAGCGCGGTGATGATCTTGAAGTGCGCCTGAGACAATTTCAGATGCCGAAGCTGAACCCGCATTGATAAGCACAACGACAGGAAGCCCATCCGCCAAATCACCCGGCAAGGCGTTATCGCGTTTAATGGCATCTTCATCACGCCCACGTGTTGATACAATTTCACCCTTATCTAAAAATGCATCAGAGACAGCAATAGCTTGGTCAAGCAGGCCACCCGGATTATTTCTAAGGTCGAGGACATATCCGACTAATTTTCCATTGGTTTCTTTCTTGATTTTATCAAATGAGTCCTGAAGCCCATCATAGGTATTTTGATTAAAGGTTGTAATGCGAATATATCCAATATCGCCACCTTCGACACGATAGCGAACAGATTTAATTTTAATAATGTCACGTTTAATAGTGATAAAGATGGGTTCGGCAACATCTTCGCGACGTACTGTTAATTCAATTGGACTTCCAACTTTTCCGCGCATTTTATCAACCGCATCGGCAAGTGTCATACCCATGATTGGTTTTTTATCAAGATGGGAAATAAGATCGCCTGCCAGAATACCCGCTTTAAAGGCAGGTGTATCGTCAATAGGTGATACAACTTTTATCAGGCCATCTTGCATAGTGACCTCTATCCCGAGGCCACCAAATTCACCCTTCGTTTGAACTTTCATATCATCAAAATCTTTGGCAGTCATATAGTCAGAGTGAGGATCAAGATTGGTCAACATTCCTTTGACCGCATATTCAACCAATTGTTGGTCAGTCATCTTGTCAACATATTTGGCACGGACAGTTTCAAACACACCACCAAACAAGGAGAGCTGTTTATATGTTTCCTCATTTATCTGTTCTTGAGTCATTTTCTTTTCCAGTGTGCCTGTTTGCTCAAGAGGAGGCTCTTCTGAATAGCCTATATTTGGAAGAGAGATGAGGGCTATCAGTGCAGTGGATAAGAGCAAGGATTTTTTAAACATGTATACAACTCCAGTTTAGTGTTAATTGAGTTTAGAGAATTTTTTGGACGGGTTTACCGGATCGCCCTGATACCTTAGTTCGTAATAAAGACGGCTCGAAGAATTTGACAATGTTCCAATCGGTTCGCCCGCATCCACGCGCTGTCCAACGAATGTATCAACTTTTCCTAAACCTGCAACTAGGCTGTGGAATTTATTCTTATGTTCTATCAAAACAATTTGTCCATAGTTACGGAATGCGCCTGCATAACGGACAATTCCCCCTAATGGAGCAACCACAACCGAGCCTTCACGCGCAGAAAAGACTAATCCTTGGCTGGTGGCTCCGATATCATCTAATTCGCCGTAGCGTGTTTTAATAATGCCCGATACAGGAAGCCGTCCTGTTCCCAGTGCGGGGCCTGTATCTAATTTTTTAGACGTACTAGAGTTCCCAGTACGGGAATCAATTTCACGATTTTTCTTTTCTAATTTTTTTATTAAATCACGAAAATCTTTAGCCTCTCTTGTTAGGGAGGCAATTTCTTCGGTTTTTGCTGAAACCTTTTGTTTAGTATCTTTAAGAGCTTTTGACCTGTCAGATATTAACTTATTCATTTTATCTTTATCAGTTTTTAGTGACTTTGTTGTTTTTTCAACTTCAGATTTTTGGATATTCAGTTCTTTTTCTAGAGTTGAGAGTTTTTCCAAATCTGTCTTTAATAGATTAGCGCGTCGATTGATTTCAGGAAGCAGAGACCCCATGACCGAGGCTGCTTGAGCCGTTTTTAATGGTGCATCAGGTTTTGCGATAAGTGTTTCAGGGGGCAATCTACGAATACGTTCAAGAGCAACTATTAAATCAGCCAAATTTTTTCGTTTTGATTTAAGAACACTATCAAGATTATTCTTATCGTCCTGTAAGGTTTTTATTTTACTTTCGATATCTTGAAGATTACGTTCATTTTTCTGGACGGAGGACGTTGTGCTTATCAAGTCTGTTTTAAGACCTTTCATATCCTTTTCAAGATTTTCTGCGGCCTTTTTGAGTTCTTCTTGACGCTCTTTCTCTGCTGCAACTTTTTGTTCAATTTTTTTAAGCTCTTCCTTTTTAGGAGCGACTTTTTCAGCCATGACAGGAGTAACAGGAAAGAAAAGAGTGAAGAATAATATAACAAGAAGGGGGTATTTTATCATTTTCATTTCTATTCTAGCCTTCCCGATGATAAGGGTGGCCAGCGATAATTTGTTGGGCGCGATAAATTTGCTCAAGTAACATAATACGAACCATAACATGGGGCCATGTTTGTTGCCCAAAACTTAACATCATATTGGCTTTATCACGAATTTCACTGGTGAAACCTTCTGCCCCACCAATCAGGAAGGTTATTTTATTTGACCCCATTTCTTGAATCTTTTGTAATGTGTTTGCGAAATCAAGACTGCGCAGTCCGTCTCCTCTTTCATCCATTACAATGATAAATGAATCTTCATCAAGTTTTTCTAGGATAAGACGCTGTTCATGGGCTTGTTGAGCCTTGGATTCTGTATATTTGCTTTCAACCTCGATAAGAGTCAGAGGCCATTTCGTGCGCGAGACATAGTCGGATATCAAATCAAACCATGATCCTTTTTTAACTTTTCCAACGGCGATAATATCTATTTTAAACATAATTTATTCATAAACGATTCTAAAGGAATGAAGAAGGGTAAAGGGTGCGTAAACCTCTGCTTTTCAATCTTTTTATTCATATTGATGGTCTCTTTACCCCCTCTTGCCAGAGATTCGATACAGGCGTACACTTCGTCACTAAATTGTTCTGGAAATTTTTTGCAGTGCAATAGTTTTCATACCTAAACCTTAAATCCCGAATACGGGGGGAGATATACATGTTACCAGTCTATATGTTGATTGCGTCATGCGTTGTGCTGGCGCTTATATACGGTCAGGTTGCCTATCGCCAAGTGATGGCGAAAAATGCAGGCAATGCCAAAATGCAGGAAATTGCAGCCGCTATTCAAGAAGGGGCAGCCGCTTACCTCACGCGCCAATATAGAACAATTGCGGCAGTTGGATTATTTGTGGCTCTAATTTTATGGATGTTATTGGGCCCCCATGTGGCCATTGGTTTTGTATCTGGTGCTGTATTATCTGGGCTTGCTGGATTTATTGGGATGAATGTGTCTGTGCGTGCAAACGTGCGTGTGGCACAAGCCGCGACAGAAGGTCGTGCAGAAGCCCTTGATGTATCATTTAAGGCAGGAGCCATCACAGGGATGTTGGTTGTAGGTCTTGGGTTGATGGGGGTTGCGGGTTATACCTATGTCCTTACCCAGCTTTACCATTTTGATGTACGCTATACTTTGGAAGGGTTGATTGGCCTAGGATTTGGTGCATCACTGATTTCTATTTTTGCCCGCCTTGGAGGTGGAATTTTTACCAAAGGCGCAGACGTTGGTGCTGATCTTGTTGGTAAAGTTGAAGCCGGCATTCCAGAGGATGATCCACGTAACCCCGCCGTGATTGCCGATAATGTTGGCGATAACGTTGGTGATTGCGCAGGGATGGCAGCCGATTTGTTTGAGACATATGCAGTGACCGTTGTCGCCGCGATGTTGATTGCATCGAGCGTCTTTACAGCTGAATTTGTTGGTATCGGCATGATGTTACCCTTGGTGATTGGAGCCTTGTGTATTATCGGATCAATTGCTGGGACATTCTTTGTTCGGTTTACCAAATCAACAACGACAGTCATGGGGGCTCTATATCGTGGGTTTTTTGCCAGTGCGATATTTTCAGCCCTATTGATTACTGCACTGATTATTAAACAAATTGGTCTTGATACTGAATTAGCCTTAAAAGGTGGTTCATCCATATCAGGAAAAGATTTGTTAATTTGTGGTGCGGTTGGTTTGGGTGTCACAGGTCTATTGGTCTGGATTACTGAATATTACACATCTACTGAATACCGCCCTGTTCGTGAGATTGCAAAATCTTCTGAAACAGGACATGGAACAAACATCATTCAAGGTCTTGCTGTGTCACTTGAGTCAACAGCGTTGCCCGTGATTGTGATTTGTATTGGTATCATCCTTGCCTATTCATTTGGTGGTATCTATGGAATTGCTATGGCTGCGACAACGATGTTGTCACTTGCAGGCATGGTTGTGGCACTTGATGCATTTGGACCTGTCACGGATAATGCTGGGGGAATTGCTGAAATGGCAGGTCTTCCTGAAAATGTTCGCAAGGTCACCGATGAATTGGATGCAGTTGGAAACACAACCAAAGCAGTCACAAAAGGATATGCGATTGGTTCTGCTGGTCTTGCGTCCCTTGTTTTGTTTGCTGGATTTACGGAGGAGATTAAACATTATCTTCCTAAACTAGGCGAGCTTACATTCTCTCTGCAAAACCCATATGTTGTGATTGGCCTCTTTATTGGTGGACTGTTGCCATATCTTTTCGGAGCGATGTCAATGACCGCAGTGGGCCGTGCAGCAGGTGCAGTGGTGATGGAGGTTCGTCGTCAATTCCGCGAGATTCCAGGCATTATGGAGGGAACAGCAAAACCAGAATATGGTGTGGCTGTTGACTTACTTACTAAGGCTGCTATTCGTGAAATGATATTGCCATCACTTCTTCCGATTGGTGCGCCGATTGCATTGTTCTGTGTTGTCTATAAACTTGATGGACTAGCATCAGCGTTCCAATCACTTGGTGCGTTGTTGATGGGAACAATTGTAACGGGATTATTCGTTGCCATTTCCATGACATCAGGCGGTGGGGCATGGGATAATGCCAAGAAATATATCGAAGAAGGTCATCATGGTGGTAAGGGATCGGACGCCCATAAAGCCGCGGTGACGGGTGATACTGTTGGTGACCCTTATAAGGACACTGCGGGTCCCGCCGTCAACCCCCTCATTAAAATTGCCAATATTGTGGCGATTATTTTGGTAGCCGTTGTTGCAAAGTTTGTTGCAGAGTAGTTGACTGACTTTAAAATATTTAAAACCCCCGTGAGGAAATTCATGGGGGTTTTTGTTATGTGGGTTGAGGCAGTGATTGTGGAGAGAATTCAACTTCCATGTCATTCACATCGATAAGATGCCATTGATTGGTATAAACCTTATAAGCACGATGAAAATGATCGGCGATATCAGCCGCATAAGGTGAGAGAGCGGGGATAGCAAAAAGAATAATCTGCTCTGAAGGTAATGAAGATGTTGCTTTAAAAAATATATATCCAAGGCTAGTGGCCTGAAACGAATTTAGTGTTGCTGTAAATCCGCTATAAAGGTTTTTATTTTTTATATGGGATGGCAGGGGAGAGTTTTGAGGTTTGGTATCAATTACAATTGAAGAGAGGTCTTGGTCGGCAATTACATCTAGGAATTTATTACCATAGGCGACTTTTCTTACAAAACGATTAACAATGAGGGCTGTACCAGTCGCAAACAAAACACCTTTTAAGAGAGCATCATTTTCTTCATTTTTAGGCTGACTGAGGGTGAGGGCTGTCACTGCAGTTGCTGCCAATATAAAATCGGGAGAGAGACATAAGCGTTTTAAAAAATGGCAGCCAATTCGGCACCCATTTAAATGTAAATATCTATCTTTTTGAACAGTCATTTTGTGTCAATATGGTAACTACTTTTTTGATAATAGTTACCATATAATTCAATTATAGAAATTAGTCAATCTTTCCATGGCAATATTTGAATTTTTTGGCTGAACCGCAGGGACAGTTGGCATTGCGGGGGACGTTGCCCATCCATGTTGATGGATCGTCAGGCATAAAGCGTTTGCGGAAGGGAATAGGTTCGTTTGAGTCTAACCCTGTACTATCTCGCTCCAATGCGGGGTCGGTGCGAGTTAGCTTGGCCAGCTTTTCTTCTTCTTCACGTTTTTGGGCTTCCATTTTCGCGAAAGTTTGTTCGTCAATATTGATTTCTACCAGACTGATATTTTGGACAATCATATTCCGCATTTTATCGGTCATCGCATTAAACAGACCAAAGGCCTCTGACTTATATTCATTCAGTGGGTCGCGTTGAGCAAAGGCGCGCAAGTTAATCCCCTGACGAAGATGATCAAGATGGAGAAGATGTTCTTTCCAGTTTTGGTCAAGCAAACGAAGCACAAAAGATTTTTCAATATGATTAAAGAATTTATCACCAGCACGATTACGCTTATCGTCAATCAAGGCATCTGATGCCTTGACGATGCGGACTTCGATTTCTTCGTTCGCAATCCCTTCTTCTTTTGCCCATTCTTCGATAGGAAGGTCAAGATTCAAAAGTGCCTTAACTTCTGTTTTAAGGCCAGTCACATTCCATTTTTCTGCGTAGGCATTTTCAGGAATAGCAGAACTCACCAAATCAGAAATAACATTATGGCGCATTTCGGTCACCATATCTGAAATGCTTTCGGCGTTCATAATTTCATGGCGATCATCATAAATTTGACGACGTTGATCGTTCATGACGTTATCATATTTCAGCAAGTTTTTACGAATTTCATAGTTTTGCTGTTCAACCCGTGTTTGTGCTTTTTCTAAAGCTTTTGAGAGCCACGGATGGGTAAGAGCTTCACCATCTTTGAGACCGATTGATTTGCTAGAGAGAACGGATTCCAAAGCATCGGGGCTGAAAATACGCATTAAATCATCTTGGGTAGACAAGAAGAACATGGATGCTCCAGGGTCGCCTTGGCGACCTGAACGGCCACGCAATTGATTATCAATACGCCGTGATTCGTGACGTTCTGTTCCAATCACATAAAGGCCACCTGACTTAATCACAATATCTTTATCTGCGGCAACTTCGGCGATAATATTTTTCTCAATAGCTTGTTTTTGTTCTGGGGTGGTCTCTGTCGGTGTTTCTTGAAGGATACGCATTTCGCTGTTACCCCCCAATTTGATATCTGTTCCACGGCCCGCCATATTGGTTGCGATGGTGACCGCCCCCGCCCGCCCTGCTTGAGAAATAATTGTGGCTTCTTGTTCATGATAGCGAGCATTTAAAACCTGATGAGGAATTTTTGCTTTTTTCAAACTTGCCGAAAGAGATTCGGATTTTTCAATCGAAACTGTTCCAACCAAAACGGGTTGTTTCCTATCATGGCATTCTTTAATAAGTTCAATGATAGCCGCCGTTTTATCGGCAGTCGATTTAAAAATCTTATCATGATGGTCGATACGTGCAACGTTAACATTCGTTGGAACTTCAACAACACCTAATTTATAAATATCCATAAATTCAGATGCTTCGGTCATTGCTGTTCCCGTCATCCCTGCTAATTTTGGATAAAGACGGAAATAATTTTGGAAGGTTATTGAGGCAAGCGTTTGGTTTTCATTTTGTATGGTTACGCCTTCTTTTGCCTCTAATGCTTGGTGAAGACCTTCGGAATAACGACGGCCATCCATCATCCGACCTGTAAATTCATCAATGATAATGACCTTATCATCTTTGACGATATAATCTGTATCCCTAGAAAATAATTTATGGGCACGTAAAGCTTGGTTTGTATGATGAACCAAATTGATATTGTGAGAGTCATAGAGACCGCCCGTTATCAAAAGATTATTTTCTTTCAATAAGTATTCAATTTTTTCAACACCAATTTCAGAGAGCATCACAGATTTTGTTTTCTCATCCTTCTCATAATCTTCTTCTAATAAAAGAGGGATAAGTTTATTGACAGAGACATACATGTCTGTGGCGTTTTCAGTGGGACCTGAGATGATAAGCGGTGTACGGGCTTCGTCAACCAAAATAGAATCGACCTCATCCACAATTGCATAGTTAAAGTCGCGTTGTGCCATGTCAGACAAATTATATTTCATGTTATCGCGCAGATAATCAAATCCAAATTCGTTATTTGTTCCATATGTAATGTCAGCTTTGTAGGATGCTTGGCGAACTTGGTCAGGCATGTTGGATACAATGCATCCAACACTAAGACCCAACCAGTTATAGAGTTGGCCCATCCATTCTGAATCTCGTTTAGCCAAATAATCATTAACTGTTACAACGTGAACACCTTTTCCAGATAGCGCGTTAAGATAGACAGGAAGGGTTGCCATTAGGGTTTTTCCTTCGCCCGTTCTCATCTCTGCAATTTTTCCTTGGTGAAGTACAAGGCCACCAATTAACTGTACATCGAAGTGGCGCATTCCAAAAACACGTTTTGAGGCTTCGCGAACCACAGCAAAAGCTTCGGGCAGGAGTGAATCGATAGAAGCGCCGCCTGAAAGTCTTTCTTTAAATTCCTGTGTCTTTGCTTTGAGGGCATCATCAGACAATTCTGAGATTGAATTTTCTAAAGCATTAATTTCTTCAACTTTACCACGCATGTTTTTAATAACACGTTCGTTGCTGGAGCCAAAAATTTTCGTTGCAAAGTTTAAAAACATAGTTGATCAAATCCTTTTCGTAAGCCCCAATCATATAAGGCTTATGGCGAAGAAGGTCAATAATAGGTGGGGATTGAAAAATAAGATAATAAGATTATCTTTAGTATTGCTTTTTTGTCACATGCATGAACAAATAAGCAAATAGAAACTATTATTTCCCTAATACTTTTATGAGGTTTAAAAATGAAGACTTTTACAGCAGTTGCACTTGCTCTCGTCGTTGGAGCAGGTATTGGATACGGATCGTATGCAATGATGAACGAACAAACCAATTCAGAGCCATCTGAATCTATTCAAGCCGCACAAAACATGGCAAATGAGGTCGCTAATACTGAACCTGCCGCTGGTGAAAAAGTTCGCGCAGCAGATGATGTTGTTGTTGGCAAGGTTGATGGCAAAGAGATTTTTAGAAGCGATGTTTTAGCGTTTATCAAAACATTGCCTGAGCAAATGCGTGGTGCGGACCCAAAATCAGTTTTTCCAATGGCACTTGATCAAGTTGTCAGCGGAAGAATAGTTGACGAGAAAGCCAAAGTGGAAGGCGTAGAAAACGATCCTTTGGTTGTTAGTCGCTTAAACGATGCCAAGGTACAAATTGTTCGTAGTGTTTATGCAGAAAAAGCCATTGAAAAAGAGATGACTCCTGATGCTGTAAAAAAAGCTTATGAAGATATTGTCAAATCAATTCCAAAAGTTGAAGAAGCTAATGCACGTCATATTTTGGTTGATTCAGAAGATAAAGCCAAAGAAATTATTGCCAAATTAAATGAAGGCAAAAAATTTGAGGATTTAGCCAAAGAATTTTCTAAAGATAAATCAAACAGTGAAAATGGCGGAGATCTTGGTTATTTTACACAAACAGATATGGTGAAAGAATTTTCAGACGCGGCATTTGCACTCAAAGCAAAAGAATATACAAAGACCCCTGTTAAAACACAATTTGGGTATCATGTTATTCAATTGTTAGATAAACGCGAACGTCCAGCACCAAAATTTGAAGATGTCAAAATGCAAGTCGAAGGACAAGTTCGTCGTGACATCCTAAATAAACTAATTGAAAAATGGCGTTCAGAAGCAAAAGTTGAACAATTTTATTATGATGGCAAGCCTATTGTTGCTGCTCCTGCACCAGCGGCAGCACCTGCAGTAGCCCCAGCAGAAGCTCCTAAAAAAGCTGAGTAGAATTGTTTATATAAGGAATTGAAATTCTTCCCCTTTTTTAAAAAGAGGGGGAGAATTTTTTATGTGGAGATAAAAATGAAAACGAAATTATCCTGCGCTGAGGCTCTGCTCGTTCCCCCTCCTGATAGGCCTCAACAAAAAATGGTTTATGTGGTTGCAGCAGCATTGATTGATCGTAAAAAACGTGTTTTGGTGGCACAACGTCCTGAGGGAAAATCAATGGCGGGGCTTTGGGAGTTTCCTGGGGGCAAGATTGAAGCAGGTGAAATCCCTGAATACGCGCTAATGCGAGAGCTTCGTGAAGAATTAGGGATAGAAACACGCCCCTGTGGAATGTGGCCGATTGGGTTTGCATCGCATCTTTACCCTGATTTTCACCTGATGATGCCATTATTTGCCATTCGTGTATGGGGTGGTGAGCCAACTCCGCGAGAGGGACAAGCGTTAAAATGGGTCACTGTTCAAGAGCTTTACGGGTTAGAAATGCCTGAGGCTGACAAGCCTTTAATAGTTCAGTTGGAAGCACTGGTTTAAATCTGATACTATTTAGCCATGTACCATTCAATTTATGATTTTAAAGATTTTTATAATTCTCCAATGGGGAATGCCGTTAAGCTTATTTTAAACCGACAGATTAAATCATATTGGCACAATATCAAAGATATGCGCGTTGTTGGGATTGGCTATACCCAGCCCTATATCGAAAGTTTTCTTGAGGAGGCCGAAAGATGCATTTCGATTAGCCCTGCGGATATTGGTGTTTATCCTTGGCCAGACAATAAAAAAAATCTGTGCCTTTTGGCCGAGGAAACAGAATTACCGATTGAGACAAATTCAGTAGACAGGGTGTTATTGATTCATTCATTAGAATTTGCAGAGTTACCCAAATCAAATTTACAAGAAATATTCCGCATTCTAAAAAGTAATGGACGTTTGATTATTATCACACCCAATCGACGAGGGTTATGGTCGCGGGCGGAATGGTCACCCTTTGGAAATGGCACGCCATATTCAGGAGAGCAATTAAAGTTTTTATTGCGTGATAATTTATTTGTTTATGAAAGGTCATGCCAGATTTTGCATGCTTTGCCGTTACGTTGGAAATTAGTGATAAAAAATTTCCATCATCTTGAGTTTTTAACGCCTTATATACTTCCAACAATGGGCGGTATTCATGTGGTTGAGGCCAGTAAGCAAGTTTATTCAGGATCGGCAATTGGATTGACTGAACCCAAGGTCATTATCCGCACAAGACCATCTATTGCAACTTTTCCCACTTGATTTCTGGAAGACCTGAAATACGCATAGGGCCAAAGAAAATAGCTTTGTTTTGAATTTTTAAAGTTGTCTCAAAATATTTTTCACCTGTTACAGGATCTATTTGGCTCATCATATTATAAAAATTTCTGGCAATAGCAATTGTCCGCTCACCTTTATCTTTTGCTAATTCTTCGAACAAGTCTTCCATACCTACAACGCGGGCGTTAATATTGGCGCTGATTTGTAAATTATCATCAAGAGATAAGGTCCCGTTTCCCTTTACTGATAATTTTCCAGATTTTAGGATGATATTGTCAATGATAAATGGATCGTCTGATTTTTGCCAAATCCTTAAATTCTCCTCTCGCAGTGCTGGAGGAGTAAATCTAGGAAGTCTTACTTGTATTGAGGCATAATCAAAATTAAGAGTTCTTTCTAAAAAATTAGCAGATATTTTAATACCCTGCGGGGCTTCCAAAAATTGGGTCTGTCTATCAACTGGAAAGCCAGTATATTCTAAGCTTGGGCTTTCTATGATAAGGCCAGATTCATGTTCGATAAACCCAGAAAATTTTGTCCGTGGAATAAGAGGATAACCAGAAAATTTTGGTGCATCTCCAGTGATTTTAAAAGACTTATCATTGATGATATGCGAAATATATATCTCAGCTTTCTTAGTAAACGTAAACCATGCGGCAGAATAAATCGCAAAGATACCTGTTAGGATAATCAGAATGCTAATGGTTATTCCTTTTAAAAAGCGAAGTAACTTCTGTTTCATTTTTTTTGATTTTGCCCTTCGATAACTAAGGAAGCTGATTTATCTTCCAGTGATACTTGAAGTTTTTCTATCATTTCCTTACCCGTTAGACCAGAAGGAATGGGTGGAAGAAATTCAAAAATAACTTTACCCGGAAATTTAAAAAAAGCATTTTTCTTCCAATATAATCCAGAATTCATAGCCAAAGGCACGATAGGTTGGTTGGTGGCTTCATACATACGAATAATACCACCTTTGTAAGGTTTATTGTCAACAGTATCAGTTAAAGAAACTCTGGTTCCCTGCGGAAATATAGCCAAAGGGCGGCCTTCCTTTTCAACACGTTTGGCACCATTCACTATTGATTGGATGGCTATTTCGCGGGACCCCCTATCAATGAAAATCATTTTCCCTTTCATGGCCAACCATCCCCATAAGGGGATGTAGCCTAATTCCTTTTTCATGATAATGGCAGGGTCATTCACTAGTAAATGAAGCTTCATCGTCTCATACGCTGAATAATGTTTGGCAGCCAAAATAAACCCGCCAGATTTTGGTACATTTTCTTGCCCCCTGACTTCGAAATCAAGACCCAAAATATATTTTTCAACGAGGTGAACGCTTTTAAAATAACTATTTAATCCAATAATAAAAATAGGCCTTGGCAAAAGCATTGCGGGGGTAAGAAGCAAACAAAACAGAATAGTTACCCCATAAAAAAAGATATTAAATAAAATTTGTTTTAGAACGAGCATCATAATCTTTTCTATATTAAAGTCATTCGGAAGGTTGTGGTATCGGTTTTGTACCAATCTTTATTCTATAAATAGCAACTAAAAGTTTATTATATTCAATAAAATCTGTGCGCCAGAATACAGGCTGTCTTACATCAAAATTTTCAGGTTGAATAGGGTAGGGAATATTTTTAACGTCTGGGATATGGTGGTTAAACTCAAGTAAGGCTCTTGGCATGTGGTAGTTTGCAGTGATGAGATAAACTTCGGAAAGATTATTTATCTCTAACCATTTTTTTGCTTCTAGGGCATTTCCTATCGTATTTTCTGCCTCACGACCCAAAGTAATACAGCAAGGAGGGGTATCCATTTCTTTTCCCCATAATTTCATGATGTCCTTAATATTCACATTTTTATGAACACCGCTGACCAAAAGATATTCAATTTTTTTATCTACTAATAAATCCAGTCCTTTACTTATTCGATTTGTACCCCCCGTTAAAACAATTGCCCCTTGTATTCCTTTTTGGTTTTCTTTTTCTAGATTAGGAGCACTCATTAAAAGAATGGAGGAGGTAAAAAAAACAAATCCGCAAAACCATAAACCCATAGGAATAGTTATCGTCAATCCGAGTAAAATCAAAATCTTTTTGATAAGTTTTAACATAGTGGATTGCCTTTTCCTTAGGGCATTTCTCTTAAGACACTATACACAGTCTGGCGTGCCGTAAGCGTTCCGATGGCGATTAAAAGAACTGGAATAGATAATAAAATAATCAAATCAAAGTTTTTTATTTTTATTGCAGGTAAAGTTTCAGCCGCTTGCCCAGTAAAGAGCGAAATGCAAATAAAAATAATTAAGCCTGCCAAAATTCCAAATGAAATCCCTTTTATCGTTTGCGAGAAAATATAACGGATGAACTGAAAACTTATATACTTATCTGAAGCCCCCATAATATGAAGCAATTCTAATTCTCGTTGATGCATTGCCATTCTTGATCTGACGGCGCCAGCAATCACAATAGAGGTAACAAAAAGAATGAGTGTAAAGATAACAAAGGCAGTTAATTGCAAACTGGTTGTTAGTTTCATGAGGTCGTTTAGCCAAGATTCATGGGAATCTGCAATTGCTTCAGGCGCATATTTTCTAACCATCATTTCAATTTTATTTTTAATATTTAACGACTTATCTGATATTTCAACAGAAATAAGTGTTGGAAGAGGAAGGTCAGAGAGAATGGATATATCATTGCCCAGCCATGGCGATAAGATATCGCTCATATCGGATTGGTTTAAAATACGTGATGATTTTACACCATCCATTATTTGCAATTGTTTCTGAAGACTTTCTGCATGTTGTTTTGTATTTTCACCAGCAGGAATTTCAATGGTTAGTGTATTTTGAAGTCCACCAACCCATTTATCTGTTAAATTTCCAAGGCTTGCGCTGCCGAGTGCCGCCAATAAGAGTAGAAAAGTCATCAGGGCAATCAAAAGTACCAAAAATTCAGTCCCTAATCGCGTATGCAATGGTATGTCATACCCAGTATTTTTTCTTTGGGAGATTGAGAAAATATGATGATGAAAATGTTCTTTAGCCATGAAGACCACCGATTTTAGAGGAGAGGATTGGATTAAAAATTTCAAGCTGACCTTGATTAAGAATAAGGCGGGAATGAGGCAAACTATCCAAAATTTTAGTGGAGTGAGTCGCTATAATAATTGTGGTTCCCATCTTATTAAGTTGTTCAAACAATCCCATCAATTTCATTCCGATTTCATCATCCAAGTTACCCGTAGGCTCATCCGCCAATAATAATCTTGGATTGGCAATGACGGCTCTGGCAATCGCTATTCTTTGCTGTTGGCCGCCTGAAAGTGTTGCAGGCAAACGTTTCATACAATCTCCAAGGCCGACCCAATCTAATAATTCTTCCACATGGCTTTTTACTTTTTTCTCTGTCATGCCTGCAATACGAAGGGGAAGGGCCGCATTATCGAATGCAGATAAATGGGGAAGCAATCTAAAATCCTGAAAAACAACGCCTATCTTTTGTCGAAGCTCAGAAAGCTCATCTCGATTAAGTTTTGCCGTGTCTTTACCCAACATATGAATTTGGCCCCGCGTACATTTGCGACCCAAATAAAGCAGAGTCATCAGGGAAGATTTCCCTGCCCCCGATGGACCACATAAAAAATGGAAAGATCCTTGTTCCAAAGTGAAGCTAATATCACTTAAAACTTCGGGCCCAATACCATAACGCAGGCCAACATGTTCAAATTTTATCATTACGTTATAAACCCTGTTGCTCAAAACGACTCATCAACATACAATCATATCAGAGTGATAATAGAGTCTTTTCCTAGATTGAAGCAATGATTTTAACCTGCCCATCCTGTTCCGCCAGTTATTTAGTGTCCATCGATGATATTGGAATCGAAGGAAGAACAGTTCGTTGTAAAAAATGCCAACATACTTGGTTTCAAGGGGGTGAGAAAAAAAGTCTAGAGGATATAATTTCCCGTCTTCAGGAATCAGATAAGCAAGATTTTGCGTTGGGGTTTGATGATGGGTCAATCGTCTACCCTAAAAAAACGTCTAAGATAAAATTCATAAATTTCAATATAATTAAGAGGTTAAAGGATATCTTTCAATTTAAACTGAAAGATATTGAACCCATGAAAATCTGCGCTTCTTTCATGGTTGCCTGTGCTTGCCTTTCTATCATTATATTGTTGCTTGTTTCTCAACGAGTGGGTTTGGTAAAGATATTTCCATCGCTTTCCTCTTCTTTTGAAGCAGCAGGATTTCCAATTTATGATTATATTATTGCCAATCCAGAGGAGACTTTTATTATTGAGCGTCTTCAACTTAACTCTAGTGAAAAGCCCCATCACCTCTCTGGACAGCTTATCAATCTGTCATCAAATAATGTAGAAAGTCCAAAATTACTGATTTCTTTTGAAAATGGGGGCGGGGCCGTTATAAAAGAAATCCAATATTCTTTTAAGAAACGAGTTGTTCCCAAAGAATCATTTCTAGATTTTCAAATCAAATTTCCTGAGGGTTTAGAAGACCAAGCTATATCTGCCAAAATTAAATTTACAGAATAATTTATCGCGCAGGATAGGTCTTTGGGAAAGATTCGGCTTTTTTCAAAGACTCATTTTTTTGTTGGGACGGGGATTCAAGCTTACTAGGCTTAATTCCACACCCTGATAAGAATAGGGAAATGATGGATAAAACATAAATAGATAACATCAATGGAAATATTTTCTTCATATACAGATATTAGCATAGATAAAATCAATAAAAAGCAAATTTATTAACAAAACTTAATCTTTCTCTGGCAGAGTATTGATATGATTCAAGATTATTTCGCACAAAATCCAGAAGAAAAGCCCCTTGAAAAATTGACACAAAGTCAATTGGAAGGAATGATAAGTCTTCATGAAAGATTTTTGGAAGGTCGTTTGGGTGGGCGCAGAGCTATATTAAAGCGCATGAATGTTGCTGGCCTTGATATGAGCAAGCGAAATTTAAGGCAGGCTGATTTTTCTGGATGCGACATGACAAGTATGAATTTGTCATTTACTAATTTTCAAGAGGCATCGCTCTATGCCTGTGATATGAGTTTTTCAAACCTTATCCATACTATCTTTACCCGTGCCGATTTAAGAGGAAGCAGAATTGAAAGTGCCAATATGGCGGGGGCAGATTTAGAACGTGCCGATTTAAGAGGGGGGGCAATGACATCAGATGGTTCCTATGCCCAACCCCAACCCGTAAATTTTCGTGGTGCCAATTTAACTGGTGCAAAATTGATTGGAAGCATGGCCAATAATGCTGATTTTTCAGATGCAAATATGAGTTTGACAAAAATTCAGGGTGCAGATTTACGGGGAGCAAGGTTGATTGGAACCGATCTAAGTGGGGCTACTTTTGATAGGGTGATGTTGACGGGAGCCGACATGAATAATGCCATTCTGACGGGAGTTACTCTTGAATCTCTCAAATTAATGGGTGCGGATGTATCAAAAGCAACGACAGATTTTAATATTGGCCCATCCATTATGTCGCTTGATAAACCTTTACTACACATGATTGAAGACCACCAACTTTGGGTAACGACATCAGGAAGGCAAGGTAAAAATCTAGATCTATCTGGTTATGATTTAAGAGAATTTAAAAGTTTTAAACAACAAAAACTAACAGCGTTAAAAGCAAATGATGCTAAATTCTTTGGATTAAATCTTTTTCAAGTTGAGCTTCAAAGCGCAAGTCTTCAGGGGGCAGATTTTAGGCGATGTGAGTTGACCCAAGCTGATTTCAGAGGCTCTAACTTACGGGGAGCAAAATTATCACATGCTAATTTAAGAGAATCTAACTTTCTTCCTTTATTATTTGCGACAGAATCTGCACAACGATTTGCACCCTGTAATCTAAGCGGTGCAGAGTTGAGATATACAAATTTAATATCTTCAAAAATGAAAAATGTTGATTTTTCTGACGCGGATCTCTCTTTTGCTAACCTGAGTGATTGTGATTTAAGAGATTCTAATTTTTCGGGCGCAAAATTAGAGGGAATTGTCTTAACAGGTGCAAATACCGAAGGGGCAGTATTTGATGAGACCTTTAAAAAACGGGCCTTTTCAATGCCATCCTTAAAAGATGAAAGTTAAAGTAAGAAATATAAATCAATGTTAGAATTTATTTCCCATTATATTTTTCTTCCCCTATTTATATTAGCTATTATCATTTTTATCCATGAAATAGGACATTTTTGTGTCGCAAGATATTTCAAAATATTTACGCCTGTCTTTTCAGTTGGCTTTGGCAAAGAGATAATAGGATATTCAGATAAACATGGAACACGATGGAAATTATGTTGGTTTCCTTTGGGTGGGTATGTCTCTGTCAACTCTCAAGATAGTGACCCTTTATATCAAAGAACATTTATTGCTCTTGGGGGGCCTGTTGCTAATTTCCTTTTGGCAATTTTAATTATGATTGTCTTAGGGGTGGGCTATGGCTATCCATCAACACCATCAACCATTGTTGCCTTGAATACAAAGGCGGGGGCTTATGCCGCTGGAATGCAGCCGCTTGATAAGATTATTTCTCTGGATGGACAAAAAATTCCCTATCACATGGATAATATCAAAGAGATTATTGAGAATTCAAAGAATGAGAAAGTGATAGCCCTTATCAATAGAAACGGCAAAGAAATTTTTCTATCTATCGATGTACGCAGTTTTCCTAAGGATGATGATTTTGGTACTCAAAAGCAACATAAAATGATGGGTGTTGTCTTTGCAGGGCAGAATTGGAAATTGCGTGCTATCAACAGTGTTGATGGAGTTGAGACAGAAGGTCAAGTCGATAAAGTTCGTGAGGAATTGATAAAAAATTTCGGAAAATATATTATTATAAATTTTGGATTAGGGGCTGACAGGGCATATTTTTATACATTCGTTGATGCTGATTTAAATAAAGGATTGCGTGACCCACAAAGTAAAAATTATGCATCTTTTATTTTATGGGATCAGGGAAAAACAGAATATAGACCCATTACTTTTTTTGAATCTTTGAAAGAGTCCATCAAACTTGTTTACGAAGCCTGTAGAAAGACATTAGGTGTCTTTTATCAGATTGTAGTAGGCAAGAAAGATACGGGTGATTTGGGTGGAGTTATTGCGATTTCAAATATGACGGGAGAGGTTGCAGATGATTCAAAAGAAATTGGGTTATATTTTGTTTTCAAATTTGTGGCTTTACTATCAATTAGTATTGGTTTTATCAATTTATTTCCGTTTCCGCTTTTGGATGGCGGGCATCTTATGTTTTATGCGATGGAAGCGGTTCGAGGCAAACCCCCAAGCCTTCGTGTCAAAGGCTATATCTATGGGGTGGGCATTATGTTTTTGCTTATCCTATATGTCATGGTCGCCTATAGAGACATTGTGGATAGACTGGCCTCATAGAAACTATGGAAAACAATAAATGATTTCATAAACCTGTCTTGAGATTGCCGTGAGGCAGAGATAGACTGCCTTCATGTCCAGTGATTCTTCTTCTCTTGCTTATAATTATTGTGCGCTTCCCCTTGCGGTTTATGCGTGTCGTCCTGATATGTCGCGCGGGCGAATAATCATTGAGGATGAAAGTAAGCACCGTACCCCCTTTCAAAGGGATAGAGACAGAATTATTCACACATCGGCCTTTCGCCGCCTAAAATATAAAACCCAAGTTTTTGTGTATCACGAGGGAGACCATTATCGTACGCGGCTTAGTCATACGATTGAGGTTGCCCAAATCGCCCGTACTTTGGCGCGAGCCTTGATGGTCAATGAGGATTTATCAGAGGCCGTTGCGTTGGCGCATGATTTGGGTCACACGCCCTTTGCTCATATGGGTGAAGACTGTCTTAAAGAATGTATGAGAGATTTAGGCGGGTTTTATCACAATGACCAATCATTAAGGATTTTGACAACATTAGAACAGAAATATCCGCTTTGGAAAGGCCTTAATCTGACATGGGAGACATTAGAAGGTGTTGCAAAACATAATGGCCCTGTCATTAAAATGGGTACAAAAATTTCTCGTGATAATCTTCCAGTGGCTCTTTACGAATTATCTCAAAAAATTGATATGGAGTTAAACAAATTTGCATCTATTGAAGCCCAAGCCGCAGCCATTGCAGATGATATCGCCTATAATAGTCATGATGTTGAAGATGGCCTACGCGCTGGGTTCTTTACCTTAGGCGAGATTGAAGCCCTTAGTCTTTTTAAAGACCTGTTAGCTCATATTCGCACATCATATCCTCAGATAACCCCTGTCATTCTTGTCGCCGAAATGATTAGGAGCATGATTGGGATGTTGGTGACGGATGTGTTGGATACAAGCATTAAAAATATTAAGCGGTTAAATCCACAATCCCCCCATGATGTTGCCAATGCGGGAGAACAGATTGTCAGGTTTTCACATGATATGGATGCCAAGGTCATGGAATTAAAAAAATTCCTATTTGAGAGAATGTATCGTCATTACAGTATTGAACGCATTCGTTTAAAAGTTGAACGTATACTTCCCGATTTATTTCACGCATTCCTTAATCAATATCGTCTTTTACCCGATGATTGGCAAAGGCGTGTTGAGAATGTTGGCGGGGTTGAAGATAAAAATGCCCGAGCGCGAGTTGTGTGTGATTATGTGGCGGGGATGACGGATAGATTTGCTATTCGTGAACATGAACGTATGTTTGATTTATATTGGGATTTAAAATAGGCAGAATTAAAGGAGTAAATAATGGCTAACCGTAACGATAATTTCGATGACGATGAAGGGTTTTTTAAAAGTATTATGAAGAAAAATAGAGAAGAGGTCTCTATGCCTGAATCGATGTCGAGGCTTTTGAAAATCATTATTGGTGTGGCGGTATTAGGCGTGATTTCTATTATCACATGGGTTGCATGGCCAAATAGCCAATTGCCATTAGAAGACAATGTCCCGATTGTAAGGGCAGACACCACTGATTATAAAGTTATTCCTGAAGATAAGGGCGGAATGCCTATCCCGAATAAAGAAAGTACAATCTTTGAGGCGATGGATACTGCTACTCCTGTCCCCAAAAAAATTGAAAGTCTTTTAGAAGATTCGGAACAACCGCTTGATAAAAAAGAAGTCTTTGCGGAGCAGATTACGGCGGAGGAGATTACGCCTGAGCCAGAGATTATAGTTGAAAAGAAGGATGCACCAGTCACAATAATTAAAGAAGAAATTGTTATAGAAAAAAATATTGAGCCAGTTGTTCCCGTTAAACCTGCGCCCCCTATTGTTGAGAAAAAGAAAATTGATATTATTGACGCGTTAAAAGAAGAAGCAGGAACTAAGAAGGAAGAAATTGTTAAGCCCAAGCCAGTTGGAAAAGGAAATGCTTATATTCAATTAGCATCTGTTAAATCTGATGCGGATGCTAAAACCAAATGGGCACAATTAAAATCCAGTTATGCGTCACTCAAACCTTTAACTCTGCGTGTACAAAAGGCAGATTTGGGTGCTAAAGGAATATTTTATCGTGTTCAGGCTGGCCCCATGTCGGGGGACAGTGCCGTTAGTACCTGTTCAAAAATTAAATCTGCGGGCGGTGGATGTTTGGTTGTGAAGTAGGAAAAATTTTTGAAAAATTTGCCATTGCCACTTGCCTGTGTGTTCTCTGTTGAGGGAGAAATTCTTACCCATGCCGAAAAAACTTTATTTTCGTCGGCGCAACCTTTTGGCTTTATATTATTTGGACGGAATTGCAAAACACCTGAACAAGTAAAAACGCTTACTGGTGAATTACGATCTATTGTTGGATGGGATTGCCCAATTATGATTGATCAAGAAGGTGGACGAGTTGCTCGTCTCAAGAAACCTAATTGGCCTGAATTTCCTCCTGCAAAATTTTTTGGTGATAAAATTGATTGTGGAGAAGGGTGCGCCGACCTTCGACAAAGTATGACAGTATTGGCAACGATGTTAAAAGATATTGGGATTGATGCGAATTGTTCCCCCGTCTGTGATGTTTTATATCCTGAAACACATCAGGTCATAGGCGACAGAGCTTATTCAAGCAAATCAGAAATAGTTGCAGAGGCGGCTATTGAAACATCGCGCGCTTTCTTGGCGGCAGGTGTGACCCCAATTATTAAACATTTACCAGGGCATGGGCGCGCCACAGCAGATAGTCATCATGATTTACCAATTGTCAGAGCGTCACGCCAAGAATTGAATAAATCAGATTTTACAGCGTTTCGAGAGGTTGCCCAATCCGATATCGCCCCGAAATTATGGGGGATGGTGGCGCATATTATTTACAGTCAAATTGATGCTGAACTGCCTTCAACCCTCTCTAAAACCGTCATAAATGACATAATTCGACAGGAAATTGGGTTTGATGGGTTGTTATTGACGGATGATTTGGACATGAAAGCCTTAGAAAAGTTTGGGACAATCCCTGAAAGAGCCATTCTTTCCTTGCAAGCGGGTTGCGATATTGCTTTATATTGTTGGGCTAAACTAGATGTGATGGAAAAACTTGCGGCTGAATTGCCGCCCTTGTCTGCCAAAGCATGGGCAAGGTGGGAGAGGTCATCTTCTTAAACTGCATCATTCGGCATAATTTTTTAATTAGGAGAATGTGGGTATGAAACTTGATAGATTTGAGAAAGGCCTGAATAATGAGTTGTATAATGCATTATTTGATGAAACTTTACGTGTTGTAGAGGTTACTTTTTTTTCTCCCTCCAATGCACCTTCTGATGAAATTTTTTTGCTAGAAATTGCTAATAAGTTGCTTGATAAGCTGAGTAAATTGAAGGGTACATTGCAATTTGAATTTCTTGGTGCAACAAGAAAGATAGAAGAAAGTTTTCCTCAAATGGCTTTTTCTAGCAAATCAGATCATAATGTTTTGATTATGCATGGAGTTATTTCAGGGCATTTTATTGATGTCCCGCATTCAGGATATAATATAAGATATAATCTTAAGTTAGGTTAGTAAATGATTGAGACTCCTCAAAATTTTGTTGAAGATGTTTCGCCGCCTGCACAGGCTGTGGAGGATGCTTTGCTTTTAAAACTGGAACAATTTGAAGGGCCGTTGGATGTTTTGTTGCAACTGGCACGTGACCAGAAAATTGATTTAACTCAGATTTCCATTCTGCAATTGGCACGTCAATATTTAGCATTCATTGATAGGGCGCAGGCACTATCTTTGGACATTGCTGCGGAATATTTGGTAATGGCTGCGTGGCTTGCTTATCTCAAATCTCGACTTCTGCTTCCTCGTGAAGAAAAAAATGAAAACGAACCATCTGCTGAAATGATGGCAGAGGCATTATCTTTCCAGTTGATGCGGTTAGAAGCTTTTCAAGCGGTTTCAAAAAAATTAAAGGGTCAGATGCAAAATCGACTGACTGTTTATGGTCGTGGGGAGCGTGAGAAATTCGTATCAACTGAACCTGATAAATACGCTGTTGATCTTTATCAACTTTTAAAATCCTATGGCGATATTACGCAACGCCAAACCAGCAGCCATTATAAACCATTGACCTTCCCGGTCATGTCTATGGAGGATGCAATGAAACGCATGGTTAAAATGCTTGGTAAATTACCACGTGCTGGTGTTGCCTCAGTCTGGACAACGCTTAGCAGTTTTGTGCCTGAAAGTATTACCGATAAATTATTTGCGCGGTCATCACTTGCATCACTTTTAACATCGGCATTAGAATTGGCCAAAGAGGGCAAAGTTGAATTGCGGCAAGATGACCATTTTCGCCCGATTTATTTAAGAGCTGTTGAACGTGATACTTCCTCGCAATAAAAAATGAAAGTTACGACTATGAATGAAGAAATTGAAAATGAAATGCCTGATGATGAAATGATTGAAGATTCATCTGAAGAGGAAGTTTTTGCGTCCCCAATGCCTTTGGTGGCCCTTGATAATCCGACAGAGCAAAAGCGATTGATTGAGGCATTATTATTTGCGTCACCTGAACCCATTACTTTAAAATCCATCCAGAACCGCTTGCCCGAAACAGCAGATGTTGGGGGCATCCTGACCGAATTACAAAAGGAATATGCAACACGTGGTGTTAATTTGGTGCGCCTAGAGGATTCATGGGCATTTCGTACCGCGGCAGATGTCGGGCCTTATTTAGTATTAGCCAAAAAAGAAGAAAAAAAGTTATCGCGCGCAGGGTTAGAAACTTTAGCAGTGATTGCTTATCATCAACCTGTCACACGTGCTGAGGTTGAAAATATTCGTGGTGTCGCAACCAATAAAGGCACGCTGGATGTCTTGTTAGAAGCTGGGTGGATTAAACCCGGTCGCCGTCGTGAGACACCCGGTCGCCCTGTGACTTGGATGACCACATCTGCGTTTCTGGATGAATTTGGAATTTCTCTGCTCACCGATTTGCCAGGATTGCAAGAATTGAAGGCCTCTGGGCTTTTGGATACACGGCCTGCGATTGAAAATATTGCTGGCTCTGATCTCTTTTCAAGCGGGGATACCGCCCTATCTGAAGATACAGAAGAAGATACATCCGCAGGTGAATTTGATCAACAAAGTGATGAACAAGAAAAGGAAAGCGCATAATGTCAATTACACATTGGGTTATCGTGGCCGTCGTCGTATTTTTATTATTTGGTGCTGGAAAATTACCACGCTTGATGGGAGAATTTGCCGAAGGTATCAAAGCCTTTAAAAAAGGGATGAAGGATGACGAGTCTCAGAAAAAAATTGAAGATAAAAAAGAATAGATTATGTTAGATTTTGCATGGTCTGAATTTCTTGTTGTCATCATTGTGGCAGTGATTGTGATTGGTCCCAAGCAATTACCAGAGGTTCTATTTACATTGGGAAGATTGGTGCGACGTTTGCAATATATGAAATTTGCAATGTCTCAACAATTTGAAGATTTCATGGAAAAATCAGACCTTAATGACCTTCGCAACCTTAACCAAAATTCAGTTAAAACTAATATAATTGATGAGTTAGAAATAGATGAAGAGCAAGCGTTGCAAGCTGATATTGACCGCCATCATAAATTAAATCAAACCGCTGTCATTGCAAAGAATGAAGTGACGAAGCAATCAAGTGATGGGGAAGATAAGTGAGATAGAGGCTTAAGACGCTTATCGCAATAATGAAAGATAAAATGGCTAACACAACTGAAAAACCTCTGCTTGACCATATTTCTGAATTACGGAATAGATTATTATGGGCGATTGGTGGATTATTGATTGCAACAATTATATCCTATCAATTTGTTCAAGAGATTTATGGTTTTTTGGTGAGACCGTTAGCCGAGGCGATGGGCCCGAATGATACCCAAAGATTGATTTATACTAATTTAACTGAGGCTTTTTTTACCTATCTAAAGGTTGCCATGTTTGCAGGAGGATTTTTTAGTTTTCCTTTTTTGATTTTGCAAGGATGGCTGTTCATTGCCCCCGGCTTATTTCCCAAAGAAAAAAAGTCAATACTTCCTTTTTTAATTGTGTCCCCTTTACTTTTTATTCTGGGGGGAGCCGTTGTTTATTATATCGTCTTGCCGATGGCATGGCATTTTTTTCTGAGTTTCCAAAGTTCTGGGTTAGAGACTGTATTACCAGTTATGTTAGAGGCCAGAATTGGGGAATATCTTAATTTAGTCATGGTTCTGATTTTCGCTTTTGGACTTTGTTTTCAAATGCCCGTTATTTTTGCATTTTTAGCAAAGATGAAGATGATTACCGCAAAGACCCTTGTATCCAAACGCCGTTATGCCATAGTAGGGATATTCGTTGTGGCGGCCATTTTGACTCCGCCCGATGTAATAAGTCAATTTGCTCTGGCTATTCCACTTCTGGGGCTTTATGAAATTTCAATTCTTTTGGTGCGATATCTGAATCCTGATGCCTCCCCTGATGAACCCAACTCCATTAGATAGATACAACTCTTTACTAAAAAAAGGGGTGATTGACCCTGACCCCGCGCAGGAGTCGGCGGCGCAAATTTTGACTCGTCTTTATCATGATGTCATGGCATTCGAGGAACAGCGCAAAGGCTGGAAACAAAAAGTTCTCTATATGGTGACGAAAAAAATGCCTCCACGGGGTGTTTATCTTCATGGCCCTGTTGGTCGTGGTAAGTCCATGATGATGGATATTTTCTATGACTCTGTTCCTTTAGGAATTAAAAAGCGTCGTATTCATTTTCATCAATTTATGATTGAAGTGCATGATTATATCCATAGTCGGCGTATGGATGATGGTATTTTAGAAGATATGGATTCTGCACTTCCATCTTTGGCTCTGGTCATTTCAAACAGGTCACGCGTTCTTTGTTTTGATGAATTTCATGTGACTGATGTTGCGGATGCCATGTTGCTCTCACGCCTTTTTACCGCAATGTTTGACCAAGGAATTACAGTTGTTATCACAAGTAATTGGCAACCCGATGATCTTTATCAAGGCGGTTTACAACGTGAGAGATTTTTGCCCTTTATTAAATTGGTGAAAGAGAGAATGGAAATTGTTGGCGTTGATAGCCCCACAGATTATCGTGCCAGAAAATTAAAAGAAATGTCAGTTTATTTTTCGCCATTAAATATTGATAGTCAAAAGAGAGCAGATAGTCTTTTCGAAAATTTGACAGAGGGAGAGGAGGGGGCGCAAGATTTGGTTAGTGTTAAAGGCCGAACAATTCAAGTCCCCATTGCCGTAAAAGGTGTTGCTCGGTTTAGTTTTTCCCAACTATGTGAGCGTCCATTGGGCGCCGAAGATTATCTAGCAATTGCGAAGCGGTATCATACAATTTTTTTAGAAAATATTCCTGTCCTTGGTTATGATAGACGGAATGAGGCCAAACGTTTGATGACCTTAGTTGATGTTTTGTATGATAATCATCGTAATCTTGTGATTACGGCCGATGATACGCCCCATAAAATTTATACGGGGCATGATCACGCTTTTGAATTTCAACGCACAATCTCCCGCCTTCTTGAAATGCAGGGTGAACAATATTTGAATAGGATGGCTTAAATGGGCTTTCTATCCTTACTCTTTGGCTCAAAAGATAAAGCTAAAAAATATGAGGCGGAAAAAAATATTGCCCTATCCGATAGCGTGAATGACCGTTTAAAGATTGCAAAAAATCCAAAGACACATCAGGAAATTTTATTTTATATGGCGCAAAGTGATGGAAATTCTGATGTTCGAATGGCGATTGCAGGAAATAAATCGACACCTGTTCAGGCGAGTACCGTTTTATCAAAGGATAAAGATATTGATGTCAGATTGGCTTTGGCTGGGCGGCTGGCAGCACTCCTTCCTGATCTATCCCAAGATAAACAAGGTCAATTGTATAAATTTGCATCTGAAGCTATGGGAAATCTGGCTTTAGATGAAGTTTTAAAAGTTCGTGTTGCCCTTTCATCCGCACTTAAAGAATGCACAGATACCCCACCGATTGTTGCTGGTCAGTTGGCCAGAGACATTGAACGTGAAGTGTCCGAGCCTATTTTAAGATTCTGTGTTGCCCTGTCTGATGAGGATTTACTTGATATCTTAAAATCACATCCTGCGTCATGGGCCGTACAGGCGATTGCATCGCGCCCCCAGATTATGGCGCCCATCTCGAAGGCTATTATCGATACCGAAGATGTTCCCGCAGGAAAGATATTGATTGAAAATAAGGGGGCAGATATATCAATCGAGACCTTAAGAGATATTGTTGATAAAGCCAGAAAATATCCTGATTGGCAAAAACCTGTGGCCATGAAAAAGAATCTATCGCGTGAGTTAGTTAAGGAGTTAGCCGAATTTGTTGATTTATCAGTCCGAAATGTTTTATTAGAACGGACAGATTTTGACGCAGAATTGATGGAAGATGTATCGCTTATTGTTCAGCGGCGTATTGATTTTATGGGGCAGGCGGAAAATGAATCTATCGAAGATAGGGTGTTTCGGCTTTATAATGCGGGTAAACTAAATGATGAAATCTTTGGTGATGCCCTTTCTATGCGTGATAAGGATTTTGTAACCATTGGGTTGGCCGTTCTTTTGAAGACGAATAAATTGAATATTGATAAAATATTTGCGATGGGGGCCGCAAAACCAGTTGTAGCCATTTGCTGGAAAGCTGGGCTATCGATGCGTTTAGCATTGCGTTTACAGCAGGATATGGCAAAAATTCCCCATAAAGAGTTGGTTTATCCGCGTGGGGGAACAGATTATCCCTTAAGCGATGCGGATTTAAAATGGCAGTTAGAATTTCTAGGTTTTCAATAATTCTGAAAAATATCTTCACTGGAAATTTACCTTTTGACTGTTAGAATGCAATGTTACTATTCTGTCTTGGTCATACCACATTATTTTCTACGGAGTTTTTTAAATGACATCGCAATATTTTGAATCAATCCAATTGATTGAACGACTTCACCGCTATTTTCTGGATGTGGTTAAAACTGAATTGGACAGAAAAGGGTTGCAGGATATTAACAACGTTCAGGCTATGATATTACACAATATCGGGCGTGATGAAATGACAGTCGGTGAATTGACTTTGCGTGGATACTACCTTGGGTCAAACGTATCCTATAACGTTAAAAAAATGACTGAGAATGGATATATTACTCAGGAACGATCCGTTCATGATAAACGCTCTATCCGCGTCAAGTTAACAGCCAAGGGATCAGACCTTTGTAAAACGTTGGATGAAATGTTTGTAAGGCATGAAGATAAATTAAAATCAATTGGTATTGAAAATCCTGATTTGGTTGACCTAAATCACACTATGAAACAGTTGGAACGCTTCTGGGCAAGTCAGACATCCTTTACGGGGCTAGCAAGTCTTGATGATTCCGACTTTTAAGCATGGGTGAAGATAGTCTTGCTAATCGCGAAGTTATTATTGAATTTCATACTGTTGGTGCGTATGTCAAAGTGACAGCAATGGATGTCCAGACAATGACCGAAATTTCTATTCAGGGAAGCATTCATTCATCTGAAGAGATTTTAAAAAATGCTGCCCTTAAACGATTATCTTACGTCATGAAAAAGAAATCAGCCGATTAAGGGAATGGCAGTATAAGTTTATTCTAACCCAATTGCAGCTTTATACAGCTCTAACAATTCTTCTTCTTCGCGACGTTTTTCGGTTTCCATTTTGCGCAGTTTTAAAATTTTACGCATGGTCTTCACATCAAAGCCAACACCCTTTGCTTCGGCATATATATCTTTGATGTCATCGGCCAAACCTTTTTTTTCTTCTTCAAGTCTTTCGACCCGATCTAGAAAGCTTTTGAGTCTTTTCCCAGCAACACCACCGACATCAACTGTCTCATCATCATTTGCTTTTTGTGCGATAGGGGGCATTTTAAACTCCAAATTTTTGTCAATTAAGCCCGTACCCTAGCCAATTGAAAAGGAGAGTGCAAGCATGAAATAATATAATTATTTTGAATAAGAGGATATGCCCCAGCGTTCAACAATCAGGCCAATATCCCCATTTTTAATGGGTTTGATGCGGCCAACTTGAATTTTTACGAGTAATTTTTGGTTTTTGAAATCCGATGTTTTATCAACATTTGTAACATCTTCCCTGTAGAACGAAGCCATTAACGGCACCTGAATAAGCCAATGATATGTCCCTGAAATTTCACCTGCTTTTATAACAGATCCTTCTTCATCGGATATGGCTTGTAGACGCATACCGTTACTTGTCAAGACATTCATCATATTCGTTTTTTCAAGATAGGCTTTATATTCTTGGTGTGCAAAGTCTGTAAAAAAAGGTGATATTTTTTTGAAGTCAGTATCATAGGTTTTTAAATTGATGGTCATTGCTTGTGATACAATTTCAGTTGCCCATTCAATAATTTGTTTTTCATTCCGATGAGGTTTAGCAAGATTAGAAATCTCGACAGATAAATTATCCTTCTCATCATAGATGCTCATCAGTGGACTATTTGATTTTATCTCTTCGGATGATGTGGGGAAGGGCGCTTGCAAAGTTTTCTCTGGAGGAGGGCCTTTTGGTGTTTCTGTCTCTGATGAACTAAATAGTTTTTCAAAAAAACCTTTTGGTTCGGCGTGCGCGTCATTCATGGTCGAGGTCATTGCATATACTGCAATAACCCCTATTGATAAAATTCGTATCATTTTTTTTGGTTGGCCTGTCTAAAGAGGTTAGGAACAATTTTTTTTATTGTACCGATTGTACGGCCAAATTCCATGACATTTTCTAATCTTCTGTCTAAAAACGCTTGTGTTACAATATGACTATCTGAATCGTCACCAATCCAAACCATGGTTGTCCCCATTAAAATTGACGATAAAAGAGCGCGTTTTGTTTGGCGGTTATAATCTGTTGCTGTATCACCCGCCCAATTCCAGATACAATCCGATGTACGCCATAGGACGCGTTGCCCTTGAATAACATGTGCAGGATGTGTCCAATAGCCCATCGAAGCCTTTATAGCCTCTTTATTATTTTCCAGAATATTATAGCGAGCTAACACAGCGGCCCTGACTTTGTCTTTGCTTCTTAGGGAGGCAACAGGAAGGGATTCTAATTTTTTCATCATGCGACGGTCTGTATAATCTGAAAAATGAGCAACAACATCAGCCATTCCATTGGGGAAAAGGTGGATTTTCAAATCATCTTGAAATTGGCATTGAACAGCCGCTTTTTCAACAATCGACCATGTCCAACCCTTGCTTTGAACCATTGGAAGTGCAGACAATAAAATTTGGTCACGCAGTGTTGAAATAGGGTCTTTCATAAATTCTCCTGTAAGCTAGATAATACTGTATCAAAAAAGCTTAGGTTTTGGGAAGAAATCATTATACTGCACTGCATAAGAGGCAAATGTGAATAGACCAAATAGGAATAGAGATGGACAAAACACCCAAAAAAGATAATGGCAAATTAACTGAGCGTGTTAAACGATACGGCAAGGTCTCATCTGCTATGGCTGGATTAGCAACTAAAATAGCAGGAGAGAAAGTTTTTGGGCTGACCATTGAACGTGAAAAACATGCCGCAGATTTGCTCTTAAGACTAGGCAATTTGAAAGGCCCCTTAATGAAAGTGGGTCAAATCTTAGCAACTATTCCCGATGCCATTCCTCCAGAATATGCAGAGGCGTTTCAACAATTGCAATCAAACGCTCCCCCCATGGGATGGCCATTTGTTAAACGCCGCATGAGATCAGAATTAGGTATTGATTGGGAATCAAAATTTAAAAATTTCGGCCATGAAGCCGCCGCCGCCGCCAGTTTAGGACAGGTTCATCGCGCCACATTGCTTGATGGTCGTGATGTTGCGTGTAAATTACAATATCCTGATATGCTCTCTGCGATCTCGGCTGATTTATCTCAACTAAAATTGATGTTTTCAGTGTATGAAACATTTGACAATTCAATCATCACTAAAAATATTCATGAAGAATTAAAAGATCGTCTATACGAAGAATTGGATTATCTTCTCGAAGCCAAAAGAACATCTCTTTATGCCCATCTTTTAAAAGATGAAGCAGGGGTGAGTGTTGCATCAGTTGTTCCTGAATTTTCTACATCCCGTCTTTTGACATCAACATGGATGACGGGCGAAAAAATTATGTCGTTCAAGGGTGCAAAGGTTGAAGACAGAAATACAATTGCTCTCAATATGTTTCGAGCGTGGTATGTGCCACTTTATTTCTATGGCATTATTCATGGTGACCCGCATATGGGGAATTATTCTGTGCGCAAAGATTTAGGAATCAATCTTTTGGATTTTGGATGTGTACGCGTTTTTCCACCCGAATTTGTTGAAGGTGTCATCAATCTCTATCGTGCCTTACGTGATGATGATTTAGAATTAGCAGTTCATGCGTTCGAAACTTGGGGTTTTAAAAATTTAAGAAAAGAACAAATTGAAATATTGCTAATATGGGCGCGGTTTTTATATGAACCCTTACTCGATGATAAAAAACGTGTCATCGGACAAACTAATCAAGGTGTGTATGGCCGAGAGACAGCCCGCAAAGTCCACGAAAAATTAAAAGAAGTGGGGGGCGGAATAAATGTTCCCCGTGAATTCGTGTTTATGGACAGGGCTGCTCTGGGGCTTGGCTCTGTCTTCATTCATTTACAGGCCGAGGTCAATTGGCACAGGTTATTTGAAGATATGATTGCCGATTTCGATGTCACCGCATTGAAAAACCGCCAAAAAACCGTTTTAAATCAATTCGATCTCAGTTAAGGGTTGACGTATGTGGCGCAATGCGTTAGATAAACGCACGCTCCAGTTACCTCAGAGTTACCAAGCATACAGCGATAGATATCTTTCATTGATCGCGGGATGGAGCAGCCCGGTAGCTCGTCAGGCTCATAACCTGAAGGTCGTCAGTTCAAATCTGGCTCCCGCAACCAATAAAACCTAATAAAATCAACAACTTACATGATTTTAATTTTAAGGCTCTTGGTGCAATTTTCCTTCGTGGCACACTTGTGGCACAGTTTTCAGCAAATAATCTCAATTAATCACAACAAGGCTACACGGCTTAAAATA